>Ga0114933_10000029_pt1 | contig 171535 bp, 180 predicted proteins | sample 4SBtaG_FD_89691 | JGI IMG/M metagenome (GOLD analysis project Ga0114933, IMG submission 89691) | Deep subsurface microbial communities from Kolumbo volcano to uncover new lineages of life (NeLLi) - 4SBTROV12_W25 metaG | ecosystem: Environmental > Aquatic > Marine > Volcanic | place: Kolumbo...
TCTTGAGTCATGGTTCTCTCCTTTAAGTTAATTAAGTTCTGAGCAAACTTATCTTAACCGAGAAACCATGACTCTTTCACTTACAAAGGTCTAAATCTGTAAACGCTTTTCTTTACTTACCCAGTTCACCTGCGGTAGATCAGATGAGATTTCCGCCGCCGGTTTATTTTTTTCTTTCTAGCTGAGTATTGTTTAAAATTCCCTCCCAGGGAAAATTTGGGCCAGGGTCTTCCCTTCGATTGAATAACTTGCCACCGCATTTTTCTTTACGTTTATCAACATCGGAATGCGCCTGAAGAAACTTTACATTTGGCCACTTTTGTTTGATTCTCCTGATCCGTGCTTTAAGGTTCTCGATTTGTCCTTTATCAAATTTTTCCCCCTTCTTTCCTTCATACATCAACTCAATGCCGATTGAATTTGGATTGGCGCCAACGGTGTGAAATGCTTCAAAAATCTCTGGAACGACCAATTCCTCCCCCTCTTTATTACGACCAATAATCCAATGAGGGGTATGTCCATTTTTCCCTCTCTTCCAAAATATATTTTGCCACTGTTTGGCACTCTTGCCCCATGTGCCAAAATGTGTCCAGGTCCCCTTTTGCTTGAGGAGTTGTTCATGTTTTTTTAATTCGCGTTTAAATTTTTTCTTATCAGAAAACTTTTTCTCATTAGGAGCTTCAATTACTTTTCCCTTCTTATCCTTGATAGCGCAACCGTATCCGCCAATGGTATGAATGACGATAGATTTCACATCTTCAATATTCCGCTTTTTCCTTCCTTCATAAAAGCTATAGGCATTTTTATAATTTCTCGTCTGTTGCATACAGCGTTTATATTCTTCATTTTGCATATGATGAAGTTTTGTTCTTTCTCTCCACGCTTCGGAAGATTCTTTAAAAAGTTGCGATCGACGCTTTTTGCCTTCTTTATTGTGATAGCTTGTATTTCGCGCTTGGTCGCCTAATCTTCTCGCTTGGTTTTCAAGCTGCTTTCTTTTTTTACCATAACTTTCTCTAATAGACTGACAGTCTTTAGATGTTGTGGGTATGGCTGGCGCAACTTGGTGTTGGAACTTATTTGCGGCCTCTTCCGCTGTTATATTGGATTCAACATTTTGGACAACGATAAACAATAATGTCAAAAAAAGATGTCTTTTCATAAGTTAATCCTATCAGGAATTCCGCTCAAAACCAGACATGTATTTTATCTGAATTCTGCGTTGTTTTAAACAAACACCCACCAAAGAACACGAAGGTCAAAAAATCGAATACCGATCCAGAATATGGTAAAATTCAGGACAATTCCTATTTCATTTCAAAACATTAAAAAACTCAACCTGGTGTTACCAATGAAACCAATAACATTTATGGCATTATCGATTTGTTTGGGTTTGGCGTATGTAGGAGAGGCCGAGGCAACCGTTTGGTGTTATGCGGATTATGAAGAAAATTCCGAATGCAATGCCTTGGCACGAGAGAAAATGATGGAGATCAGGGGGATCAAGAAAAATGGGAGAATGTGTAATGGGAGTGCGCCTAAAAGGAGTTCCAGGATAATGGGTGAGGGGCTTTGCAGTATGCCTTTAAATCAAGGGTGTTCTCACTTTGCCAAGACCTGCAATGATGCACAATCGAGTTACAAAAAGAAGATTAAATTCTGTCGCCAGGAAGTCCGTCGGTTTCAGGAATGCAAAAAGAGCGCTAAAAAAGACGAAGAAATCTTCATAAAAGAAAGGGAAGTTAAAAGCAGACGCGATAAACCAAATAATTATACCTCTCGTGACAATCAACGAAGCCAAATGGAGGCGGCTTTCCAGGACAAACAACGTAGGGAAATGGAAGAGGCCTTTCAGGACAAACAACGTGGAGACATGGAGGCGGCTTTCCAGGACAAACAACGTAGGGAACAGGAGGAAGCCGAAAGACAGGCTGAACTGGCAAGACAAAGAGAACGAGACAGACTGGCGGAACTGAATAGACAGAGAGAGAAACTGACTAAGCTCAAAAGAGAAAAACAGCGAGAACGAGAACGAAGAAGAGAAAGACAGCGAGAACGAAGAAGAGAAGCCGCTCTCGAAAGGGAAATGGAAGAAGAACGTGACTGGCAGAGAAATTCACAGAGTGGATCAGGTTTTGGCGGTTTCTTAGAGGGTTTCACCAGGCAACTTAACGAATCAATTAGGCGCAACAGAGGCAGTGGCAGTGGCAGCGGCAGTGGTAGCGGTTACGGTGGCGGAAGTTCAGGAGATTGTGGAGGTGGTACCTGCAAAACGCAATGAAGGAGACTAAAAAAATGAACCCGAAAATTCCAGTTTTTTTTCTACTAGCCCTCTTTTCTACGCAGAATGTTTATGCCGAGTGCACCACGGATCAAATTATAAAGCTAGGCGACCAGGGGTGGTTTCCCAAGGAAATTAAGCAAATGTGCGGCGGTTCAGGAACAAGACCTCAAACCCGACCACAAAGTTCGGGCATTCCCGAAAACGTCAATCAGCAGGATGCCCACGGCTATACTGCGTTAATGAATGCGGTGATGGCTGGCGATAAAGAAAAGGTAAAGTCTCTATTAGCGGAAGGTGCGGACGTTAGTTTGAAAAATAAGAAAGGCATGACTGCAATGGATATTGCGAAATTTAAGAATTACAGAGAAATAATGAAAATGCTGATGGGTAATCCTGTGAAATGTGATAACGGAATGTCCTGTGTATGCCTTGGATTCAAAATGGAAATTCAAAATTACCAAAAGGAAATTGATGAATTGGATATGAAAAATCCCGCTCACAGGTCATCTGCCCAAGCCTATAGGGAAGAAATACAGTATAGGCAAAACTGGGTCAATACTAATTGTAGTTAAGCTTATTTAGGGGGTTTCATGAGAACCAAATCAATTTTATTATGTTTTTTACTCCTTGCACCTTTGGTAGCCTCTGCTGATGTCAATCAGCAAGATGCCCAAGGATATACTCCACTTATGGATGCGGTGATGGCAGGCGATAAAGAAAAGGTCAAATCTCTAATAGCGGAAGGTGCGGACGTTAGTTTGAAAAATAAGAAAGGCATGACTGCAATGGATATTGCGAAATTTAAGAATTACAGAGAAATATTGGAATTGCTGAGAAGGGATTTTATAAGCAAGATGGCGTATGAACTTGTAATATTAAACGGCGAAACTTCTAAAAACTCTAAGCGATGGAAAGAAGAAGTTTTCCCAGGGTATGCCAACAGCGAAGTTGGAAAAACTCTTCCAGCAAAAATAGTGACTTTTCAAGGATATAATTTTCCTAATTGGATTGCGGGAGCTATTCAAGAAAGTCGGATAGGAGAGATTGTTGGAACTCCAACTTTTATTATTTGGGATGTGGAGAAAAAACAAGAAGTTGGAAGAGTGGAAGGTTACACAGAAAAGCCTAAGTTTTATTCCAAAATGAAGGAAGCTTTAGCTATGGTAAAACAAGGAATGCATCCTGGACAAAGAGAAGGTTCAGGAGGCGACCATAGAGAAGAAGGTTCAGGTGGCGCACAACGGCAGGAAGAAGGTTCTCCTACAAGTAAAGACATTATGGATCATATGTACAAAACTCCAGAAGAGGCAAAGCTGGCTTCGGAGATGCTAGGCCTAGGCGGTGAAATACATTCTCATGAAACGCCAAATGGAACTATTTATATGCCAGGTTCGACAATGTGATTAAAGTATTACTTAGTTTCGCTACTGTCCGGTAAAGTTTTTAAGTTGGTCGTTGGATTTTTTTCGAAACAAATAGTTTCCTTATTTTTCAATAGTCCCATTCAGTTAATTTGCTCAAGGATATGGTCATGAAAATTACAGCTATCCGTTTTCCAAATATTCTAGTTTTTCTTCTACTAGTCCTCTTTTCCACGCAACATGCCTTCGCCGAATGCACACCGGATCAAGTTATAGAATTGGGAAGACAAGGTTGGTCTCCAGATGAAATTAAGCAAATGTGCGGCGGTTCAAAGGCAAGATCTGAGCAATTTTACGCCGCCCTCTAAAGTAGATAAAAGTAGACACTGTTATTAACAGGGAAAGAACAGGGGATTGATACCTGGAAGGAATCTCGCTAAAGGTGGCAAAATAGTGGCAAATTGAGGCAAAAATAAAAAGGGCTCACAAGCTTAAATCTTGTAAACCCTTGATATTGCAAGTACGCCCGAATGGATTCGAACCATCGACCTACGGATTAGAAGTCCGTTGCTCTATCCAACTGAGCTACGGGCGCATTTTTTTCTAGGACGCATTATAAGGATTTGGCGACCTTTTTTAAAGAAAATTAAAAATATAAAATCTTCATTTATTGAGCAGGGTAAGACCAAGCTTGATTCCCAAGAAAACAGCCAATAACGTTAAAATAATTGTTCCCCCAACATTCATTAAAAATAATGCAAATTCTTTACGTTCTATTAATCGATACGAGTCGTAACTAAATGTGGACATTGTTGTAAAACCGCCGAGTAAACCAATTGTCAGAAACAATCGGGTGTCTTCGGTGAAAATTTCTTTGTATTCCATTGCCGAAACCACGATACCTAAAAAAAAACTACCCAGGACATTGACAACCAGTGTCCCCAGAGGATAGCCTCCGCCAACTACTTGGACCCATTCTTTAACTAGGTACCTTAAAATAGATCCAATAAAGCCTCCAACACCGACATAAACTAATGTGACTATTGATGGCACAGTAATTAAACAACTCGTTAAAAAATCTAAAAATTAATAAAGAGTTTCTGGATCTTCGAATGCAACCAATTCATTAGACCCGGTTACGTTATGTTCCGTTATTGGCGATTGTGAACCGACAACTCCCACTTCTTCGTCCGGCCAGTTTATTATCGTTTTGCCCCGGTGTGAAAAAACATTACTTTGCTCTTCTTCTATTATTTCCGGCTCAGGATCTTCAATCTTTAATTCCGCGATATCTTTTGGTAAATCGGGTTTTGGTTCTTCTATTTCTTTTTCCGTTGTAGAAGCTAAAGGAATAATTAATGTGCCTTGTTTGAAGGCATATCCTTTTAGCTTTCCATAAACCATTTTAATTCGTCCCCAACGTTCTTCCGCAATACCTTTATTTAAATAGGCGACTAGTTCCAAAGTTGTTAAGGTTCCGTCTTTCCATAAATCTGCGGCGCCATTTAAACCTTCGATCAAGCCTTGACGAATTTTACTTTCATCGCCGTTTTTGGAATTAATAAAAATAACTTCCCTGCTAGGTTCAAATTTGTCCGCCTTAATAGACCCAGAGTAAATGATATCGTCTTTTTCTAATGAGAGTCCTTTTGAACAACCTTCAAAGATCGATAGAATGTGTTTCGCTCCCAATTTCCTCAAGTAATGATCCAAACGATACATACTGAGCGCATTTTCTCTAAACCAAATAGGATCTTTTTGCAGGTCGGGAGCGTCGGCAGGAATGAGATATTCCGCGTTGCTAACTCCAAATTTCGTTTTTATCCCGCCACAGTGTCCGGCATAATAAACTAAAACCCTGCTATCAACATATCTGCCATAATTATTAAAAAATTCCAAAAGCGACTTATGGAACTCTTTACCCTTTGGGTTTTCTAAGGTTACCACGTCAAAGCCAAGGGTTTCGAGGGTGTTGGTTAAGTCTTTTCCAAACTCATTCAAATCTGGTAAAGGAGCCCATGGTTGAGTGTATTGATCTGACAATATCAATAGCGCGGCGCTTTTTTCGTATCGGCCAATTTCATTTCCGGAAGAGTCTTGCAGTATGAGTGGTTCTGCGGAAATTCTATCGGATAGGTATGAAACGCTTAAAAATATATAAAAGCCAACGGCAAATAACTTTGTCTTATGATGGATAATTTTATCAAACCTCATTTACGAGTTTCTCCGGTAACTTATGATAAGGTGTTTCAAATTGACGGGTTGAATATACGAATTTTTAGGTCGGATGTAAAGGAACGATAAACCAAAAAACAGTGGACGGAACGAAAATAGCGGTACTATTTTTCCGCGTAATAAAACATCCGATCTATACACTGTTTGGCGCGATCAATTGTGCCGGGGGAGATTTCTACCGTATCTTGCGGTCGGGGATTTTCTAAAACTCGTAATATATCGTTGAGGGAATTGGATTTCATATAACGGCAAAGGACGCAAGACCCTACAAAATTTTTTTCAGGATGTTCAACCCTTAAAACATCGGTTAAACCGCATTCAGTTAGTAAGAAAAATTTTTCCGAATTGGATTCCGCAACGCGATTTAACATCATGGTAGTGCTACCTACAAAGTCGGCTTTTTCAACGACTCCTGGACTGCACTCTGGGTGAACTAGCACCTCTGTTTCAGGATGGCTTGTGCGTATTAAATCAATGCTTTCTGGTTGATACTCTTCATGAACATAACAAACGCCGTCGTAAATTTCTAAGTTCTTTTTAACGCCTTTTTCCTCCAAATGTTTTTTTACATTTTCACCCATTAGACGATCTGGCAAAAAATAGATATTGTCGTTTTCTATAGTCTCAATAATTTTATAAACATTGGAGGATGTTACGCAAACGTCGCACTCGGCTTTAACTTCGGCAGTTGTATTTATATAGCAAACGAAAGTGTGATCGGGATATTTTTGTCTAAGCCTGACGACATCCCCTGCTTCTACGCTTTCCGCTAGAGAGCAACCGCCGTTTGTATTGGGATTTAATACTTGTTTTCGAGGATTTAAAATTTTTGCCGTTTGCGACATAAAATCTACAGCGGCAAAAACAATCGTTTCGGCGTCGGAATTTAAAGCCGCTTTTGCTAATCCGTATGAATCGCCGGTATAGTCTGCTACGCCATATAGAATTTCTGGAGCGACATAATTATGAGCTAGAATAATCGCGTTTCGTTCTTTTTTTAGATCTTCTATCCGCTGGATAGTCGGCATCAATTGTTCGCACCGCTCTTCGGTAAACTCGCAAATGGGATTTACGACGCGAACGTTTTTCAATTTCTCATGAAGAGATTTTGCGGTTACCATAACCTATTACCAGGTTGATTAAATAGTTTTAAAAGGCTTTTGTTAGGGATGTTTGTATGTAATTAGATCTATTTATTTCTAAATTATTCATGTCAAAGCGCTAGCTTGATTTCTCATAATATTTGCTCTAATAAATTAATTAGAAAGCCCTTTAGTTAACAATTGATCCAGGCGGTTTGCAAAAGATTTTCTATCGCTTTGGCTTAGCGCGGGAGGACCTCCTGTCTCTATTCCGCTAGAGCGTAAGGTCTCCATAAAATCTCTTATATTTAAACGGGCTCTAATATTATCTATTGAATACAACTCTCCTCTAGGATCGAGCGCGTTGCCTCCTTTTTCAATTACCTCTGCGGCCAAGGGGATATCGCTTGTTATAACCAGGTCGCCAACGCTAAGCCTTTTAACTATTTCATTGTCGGCAACATCAAAACCAGAGGCTACTTGAATCGATTTAATACAGGGCGAGCTCGGTATGCGCATGGGACGGTTAGCGACAAGCGTTAACATTATTCCCGTGCGGTCTGCGGCTTTGTATAAAATATTTTTGATCACGACAGGGCATGCATCCGCGTCCACCCATATTTTCATTTTATGTTAATTCTGTTATCGACGACAATAATTTTTTTGAAGTGAGATTGGAAACCTTTAAGGTTCTATTCCATCTCCGTGGGCGGGTTCTTGAATATTTAATCGACCGACAATTTCCTTGATTTCGTCTTTATAGGAAACAAAAGGATCCAGCATTAAAAAAGGTTCGTCTTTATTCAAGCGGAACCCAATCCAATCAATTAAATAACCCGAAGGATATTCTAAAAGGGATTTTACCAATTCGCCGCGACCGGAGGCTCGAGTGCCTCGTGGAGCGGATAACATGGAACGTTCAATCGCTTCGTCGCTTGTTTTTCTGCGGGCATCGCCGTTTTCTTCCAGACCCCAGAATAAGCCGTCTTTTTTATTGAGGTTATGGTATTCCAAGTCCAGGCTTTTTAACCAAGGATCATGCCAGGGAAGATCTTCTTCTTTTCTAAATTCGTTAAGCATCCAGTATTTTGCGGCCCAATCAACACGATCCAAAACAGCTTCGGGACCTTTGGTAAGATCGTTAAGAACCGATTCCCATTCGGTTAAAATCCAGTCGGTTTCAAAGCAAGAGCCAGCCAAATGTTTTTTTGCAGTTTCCATAATTTCCCACTGCAAGTCTAATGCGGTACTAGGCTGTCCATTGGATAAGGTGATTTCCCATTTAAAACTAGGATCCCGCGATATTTTCCGCATCGTTTCAACAGCGTCTTCTAAAATCCATTCGGCGCGTCCGGCGCCAATTTCGATAAGATCCATCATTAAAATGGTCGTTCCCATTTTTAGGGCGTTGGAATATTCGTTCATGTTCGAATCTCCAACCAGCAAATGAACTCGACGAAACCTTCCGGGATCGGACAATGGTTCGTCGCGCGTATTCACGATTGCGCGATTGTATTGAACCCAGCGGTAAAACTCGTTAGGAATATGATCGGCTCTTTGAGAAATCTGAAAATCAACATGTTCTTCTTTACTGTCGTCAACTCCCGCTTCGGCCCAGTCTCTAAATGGATGTGGATTACAGGCGCCGATACGACCCGCGCCGCAAAAAATTTGGCGAGTGACTAAAAAAGAAGAGAGGAGTCTTAAGTTTTCTCGATTTTCAAATTTAAAATCTCTACTTACTAAATAATTTTCATGGCAACCGAATGTCGCGTTAGTTTCTAAATCGACATTATTCTTAATAATGGCGATCTTATCTTCCCAACCAAGGCTTTCAACGGCTTCTTGCACTAGCATATCGCCGCCACGGTCGAATGTTACCAAATCCACCAAGTTCGAGCACTCTGGGCTGGCGTATTCCAAGTGCCCCATATCTAAATAAATCCTACCGCCATTGGTTAAAAAACCGCCATTTCCAGGCGGTTCGTCGTTTGCCCGGTAATGTTGATCTAGCAACCCTTTTTTACCAACGTCAAAGATATGATCTTTTAACTGCAAAGCAACGTCGACGGGTCCGAACTTAAAATCCTTATCTTTAATAAGGAGACCGTACTCAGTTTCAATGCCAAAAATTCGCTTTTTCATAAATTCTCGCAAGCCTTTTTGAGTCGATCAATTTCGGCGTTTGTTAAAGTTCGTACGATGGATCTTCTAGTCGCTTTATTATTTAAAATTGCCGTTTCCAAAGTCCAATCTTCCAGAGCTTTGTTCAAACTATTAGGAATGCCATTGTCTTCGTTTTCGATTTTATCCATTCCTTCTTTCCAAAGTTTGCACGCTTCTAATAAAGCTTCTTCCAGCGGAAGGTCTGAAAAATTTATTTCGTTTAGCTGCTGCTCTACAAAACTCTTTAATTTAGAATCGCCTGCAATAACCATCCCACGGGTAAACGTTTCCCAATGACCATCGTAATTAACGCGAAAAAATTTTGGTTGTCCTCGTCGATCAACTTCGACCAAAGCCATTTGAACTAAATAGGGAGCTCGCATCACTTCTTCAAAGTTTTGCTTAAGGGCAGGGGCCAACCCAAATTGTAGTAACCTTCCGAGGACAACGTCTTGTACAGATCGGTTGAATCCTTCCAAATGAGACATATCTAATAGAGTCATTCTCATTTTTTCGATATCGGCTGGATGTCCCATCGCGCCCATAGCAATTCGGTCGTAAATTTCGTAAATTTTCCCGGATTGCGGTCCAATGGCCAATAAAAACGCCCCTTCTTTATAGGGAACGGCCAATACGGGGTAAGCTTTTTTTAACTTTTCTTGGACATAACCATGCCTAGAAGAAACGGCTTCAGTCCAGCGAAAGGGTTCGTCAAACATGAGCGTTTCTCTTCATAGATTTTTCAAAAATGGTGGCGATTTCTTCTTCATCCATAAATTGATAGCCGTCGGATGAAATGATAGAAATGATAGGGAAAATTTTATCTTCAGGCCGAGCCTTTCCGGTGGCGGTGTCAAAATGAGCGGCTGTATGCAAGAGACGGATCGCAAGTTCGGTCGCTTCTTCTCTAGTTCTTTCGGCTAATCGTTTGTCGCCCCACATATCTTCATATTCCAGTACCCCTTTTACCATGGGGGAACCAGAACCTGTAACCGTGTGAGTGGTCATTTGAAATTCGGCGCCTAAGAGATCGTAAAAATGTATAGAAGATTTTTCTGTGTCTTGGTCGTATAGGGCAAATATTGGACTGACGGCCCCAACGCCTTGCATAGCCATTCCAACATTTTCTTTTAACAAGCGTGAGAGCGCTCTGATTTTACCTTCGGCGCTTAAAGGTTGTAGTTGGGATCGGCGATAATATTCGAAGTTGTGCGATAACACCCGAGCCATTTCAAAAGCGGTCGCAGGAGCGCCAGCGATAGCCATAACTGAGTAATCGTCAATTGGGATTACTTTATCGCAACGTTCATACATGATGCTATTACCGGCCGTAGCTCTTCGGTCGCCGGCAACAATAACCCCTCCCTTAAAATGAAAAGCTAAAACCGTCGTTCCATGAATCAATTCCGAGGAATCGATTTTACTTGGTTTTTCCAGACTATCAGATGGCAGAGAGTATCCGGATTTTTGCAATAATTCCCAAAAGTCTCCAGGCGAGGTGAACTGATTTTCTATTTTCTTCACTCGCCCGTCCGCTGTTTATACTTTTCAGATTGTTTGGGGTCGACTTTTCGCATCCGTTTTAAAATATTGTCTTTTCCAGGCGACGAAACATCGGGTTTTTTAGGCCCGTCTTCGCGTCGTTCTGGAGGGGCGTCTTTTTTCTCTTCCCTTCTTAATGGATCGCTCATGCAAACCGCTCCTTTTCCAATTTTAAAGCTTCAGAAACTTCTTCGGGAGTAATCACCCGAGTTAAATCGTTATAACTTCCATCTTTATATTCTACGCCTGTCCAATGAATATTTTTAATAGAATCTGCACAATATTCTACAGCTTTTCCTCGGACCATGGCGCGTGTCCCATCAGGAGGTGAATCCATTGCTTCGGCAATCTTTTCTTCCGGTGAAAACTGAAGAATTCTTCCTTCTTGCTCCAGTCCGCGAAAAAGTCCGCGTTCTGGATCTATATTATGATACTCCAAATCGAGGCTTTTCATCCATGGATCGTTCCACTCCAAATGCTCAGCGACCATAAATTCGGCAAAAAGCTTCTTTTTTATCGCCCAGTCTATACGATTCGAAAGTTTTTCGGGAGAATTTTTTAGATCGTCTAAAGTCCTTTCCCACTCCTTTAATATCCAGTCCCAGTCTTCTCTTTGTCCAGCGTATGATTTTTGGGCTTTTTCCAAATAAAATTCCTGAATTTCTAAAGAAGAAATGGATTTTCCATTTTTTCGTTTTAATAAAATGGTACCCGTTAGATCCCTTGAAACTTCTTTAATGTCCCATACAGGTTCGGTCAGTTCTGGAACGGTTCCCAATTTTTCTTCTCCTATGAGAGTAAGTACCAATTGGGTTGCTCCCACTTTTAAAGCCGTTGCATAAGGCGACATATTTGCGTCGCCCAAGATCAAATGAAGACGCCTGTATTTATCGGACGCTGCATGCGGCTCATCGCGTGTATTCACAATGGGTCTTTGAGTCATGGTTTCTATGCTCAAAAGACATTCTATAAAATCGGCTCTTTGTGATAACTGTAGTTTTTCGAAGGGAGCTAATTCTTTGCACTCGGTTCCAACTTTTCCGGATCCTGCATACAACTGCCGTGTCACTAAAAAAGGAACTAAACCGTCAACCCATTGTTGAAAAGGTAACGCTCGAGGGATCAGATAATTATCATGGGTCCCATAACTGTGGCCTATATAGTCGGTATTATTTTTAAAAAGCTGTATGGAGTCTTCGCCTAAATCTTTATTCCGTAGCCGAGCGCATTCCGCAAGTATGTGTTCTCCCGCCTGATCGTGCGCCACTAAATCAAAAATGTTTGCGCATTCCGGAGTGCTGTATTCAGGATGGGTGTGATCGTTATAAAAACGAGCTCCGTTAGCCAAAACTCGATCGCATTTCATATCCCAATATGAATAGGGTCTTTTACGATCCTCCTTACAAAACTCGTCTTCCTCTTCGTCTTGGGCGAGACGTTCGACAGAAAAACCGCGTTGGTCCGTATGAGTTCGTTCTCTAAAATAAGCCCAAAGGCGGAATACGCTTTTTTTTTCGCAACGTTTCAATAACGCCATAGACTCTTCTACGGGATCGGAATCTTCAACGTTTTCACGGATAATTCCGTATTCTGTTTCAATTCCCATTAAGGGAACAATATCGGTCATATCATGGAGCGAGTGAGAGTCTGATCTGTTGCGTCGTCGGATTCTTTAGGACGTCTAATTCGAGCTACGCTTTGAGAATCGAAGTCTAAAAGTTGGAGCCAATCTTCCATATTAGGATCTGCGGGGAAAATACTTCCTTCATTAAACTCGTTTTCTATGGCTGAAGTTAGATCTTCAGGCTTGATGGTCAATTCTTCTCCTGCAATAGCCCGCTCAATGGCAATTTCTTTGGCCCGTTTAACCACATTTTCTAGAATGGCCCCCGAAATAAAATCATGCCAATAAAGTTTTTTCATATCCCCATTCTTTAAAGAAAGGGTCAAAACATTTTGTTTAGAGTCTTTTGAAAAAAGAGTTTCCAAAGCGGGCGTTATCATTTCTTCCACGCTGGATTTTTCAAACGGCAATTTTTCCGTTAAATAGATTTTTAGTATCTCTTCGCATCCTTGGCGATCTGGGCGAGAAACTTTAATTTTTCGATCAATTCTTCCCGGTCTCAAGATTGCGGGATCAATTAAGTCTGGCCTGTTTGTCGCTAATATTACGACCGCATCTCGAAGCGATTGCACGCCGTCCATTTCAGCGCAAAACATAGGAACCAAGGTATTAGAAATATTATTGCCTCGCATAGCTTGTCGTGTTCCTAAAACGGATTCGGCTTCGTCGATAAAAATAAAAGGCATTTGTCCCTGGTCGCGATACTCCCGAGCTTTTTGAAAAATTTCGCGAACCTTTCTCTCAGATTCGCCTAACCACATATTCAAAATTTCGGGGCCTTTTACGTGGATGAATCGGCCTTGGATATCTTTACCGCCGTCTTCGCCTAGTTTGCTAACTATTTCCGTCAATATGGCTTTTCCAACCAGAGTTTTACCGCACCCTGGCGGGCCGTAAAAAAGAAACCCTCTTGGCAACTCGTATTCCATCTTCTCAATGATTTCTCCGTGTAAAATGGGATACTCAATTACTTTACGAACTTCGTTAACGGCTTTTTCCTGGCCGCCAACTCGGTTCCACTCCACCGGTTTGAAATCGTCTTCTACTAATTTGTTGGATTGCCGTTTGGGTAATTTGCCAATGACAACTTTTTGCGAAGGGTCTAAATAGACCTCGTCGCCTTCTTTAAACGATTCGCTTTCTAGGCCGTCCCGGATGTAAACCATAGATTCGGCGGCGCCGGTTCCTGAAGACACTAGCCATTGGTCATTTTCCAATTTACAAGAAAGCCTTGATAATGGACCTTGCTCGGGCATATTCAATTTTGAGATTATGGCGAAGCCCTCGTTTAAGGCCACTAAATCTCCTAATTTTAATTCTTCTTCAATTTCTGGAGAAACCGCCGCCTGATATTCTTGACCTCCCACAGACAGCCTGAGCAAATCGCCTTCGCCAGGGCCTAAAACGACGCCAATTCTATGGGCCGGGGATTTTAGCTGTTCGATAGTCTCTTCTAACGTTTTTATTTTCAACGTCAACCGCTGGGTTTCTTGCTGAGAATGAAGCAACGCATCGCGTAAGTCAAAAATCTTGGCTTGCAGTTCTGGGTGTTCCTCGGTTTCTTCTAAAATTCTTTCAATCAGTTCAGATATATGAGTCGAATCGCCCATTAAATTTCCTTATTTTGTATTGGGATTGAGTCCATTTTATGACCATTAAAAATAAAAGGTCAAGACAATTGTCTTAAAACCTATTTTAGCAAAAATCAAAAAATTTCTTTTTTTTCAATAGATTTTAAATGTATAGCGCAAAAAATCTATGGTTAAACCTATTTTTTAGATAATGGTTGCGAGTGGCGTTAATTACATGTAAAAATGAGGAGAAGACCTGTTTTTTTTAATAGATTTACCTCCAATAAAACCAGCTAATTTTGATGAGTTCTCGCAAAGTTCATAATAAATCAAGTATAGAAAAGTGTGTTCTTAGCTTTAGTCACGACAAGTTTCCATCCCGAGAGGAAGCGGACGAAGTTAGTATCAATAAAGCAAAAAGAGAAATTGCCGCCGGGAAAAAAGGGATCAGTCATCTTATATTAAGGGCCGAGAACGAAGAAATCGATAGACTTAAATTTCTTTTTCCAATTTGTGGCGTTCCAATCATGTGTTACGCGCTGGCGAATGTTCTAAACTCCAGTTTAAAAGAAATCGCCGTCATTGGTTCTCCTCAAGTTCGTCTGGTTCTAGACGCTTATTTAGAAAATATTGGCGATCAAGGTAAAAAAGTCGTTTTTGTTGATGAGGAAAAAGATAATCTCAGTTTAGGTCGCGCCATGACATCGGGGCGGGATGCTCTTCAGCCTAGTTCTGACGAATTGATTTTATTTCAACCGGGCGATCTTCCTTTTATGTACGATGTGGAAAAAGTTCTTCAAGATAGCGATATTGCCAGTCACAATTTAATTTTATGGCTCAACGCTCGCAATACCATGTTCCCCGAAACTGACGTGAATCCGGACTCGGAATTTATTGTCAGAAATTATCATTACAGGGCTATTGACCAAGATGCCGATCTATTATTCGATATTAAAGAGCCCAATATATACCCCATTAACTTTAGTTCGGTAGAACCCGATATTATCGACCTTCTTCATCAAACGCGAAAAGACGGAAAAATTTTTCAAGCGTTATTGCGCAAAACTTTGAAGCACCCGCGTCGTCTAATGAGGATGTTATCCGTATTTGCGCAAGAGGCTCTTTTATTCAGATCGGCTGCTGCTCGTTACCGGCCAGACGACGAATATCAATTCGGAATGCATAAAGACAGATTTGATCGAGGCGCGTCCATATTATTGGACACAAATGTTACGTCTAAATTCCACGACGACCCAGCATTTGTTGCCGATGTAGACGCCTTAGAAGACTGGGAAGATTATGAAGAGGTTGGACATTACGCCGAAACCCATCATGGAGAAGATGGGTTGTCAACAATTCATCCCTATGGGCAAGCGCTGATTCAATTTAAAGAGAAGGTTATGCCTCGGCTAAAAACTCAAATTCCTCTTTACCATGATTTCCCAAGTTATATGAATCAGTTGTATCAATCTCTCCAAATGGACAGACAACCCTTTGACGAATCTGGAGAATATATTTCTCAAAATTCCGAGCTAGCAAAAACGAAAACGGCTTTTCATTGGTATAGCGAAAAAACTAAAAGCCTCCTGCAATTTACATAGCGTTTTTTAAAAGCGGCCAATTCTAATCCTGTTTCAAGCCTTAATTTAATGATGAAGCAACGCCCAACCTTAAGAACCTTTGTTCTTCTTTCAGTTCTTATTCATTTAGTGATTGCTATCACCCACAAACTTTATCCAAAAGTTTCAGATCCTATCGAAAAGAAACCGCCGGTCAAAGTAAAGTTTGTCGCTCCTAAAAAGCCGGAGATACCTCAGTTTGTAGAAACTTCCAAACCAAAAAAAACGGAAGCTGCAAAGACTTCCGAGATTGTCTCAAAGTACAATAGTAAAGCTCATTCACCGGCAAAAATACATAACACTCCAAAACTAAAAGCAAAAAAAACTATCATTCCTAAATTGGTTCCAAGAAAACCGACACCTTTGCCGACTCCGGTCGAAAAACCTAAAAAACTTGCGAAAAAACCAAAAAAGGTTATTAAAAAGAAGCCGGAACCTCCTAAAAAGAAACCTAAAAAAATTGTTAAAAAATCGCCAAAACCTCCTAAAAAAGAACTAAAGAAAAAAGTCGATAAAACTCCAGAGAGAAAAATTGAAACTAAGAGAAAAATAAAGGCTATAGAACCAAAACCAAAACTGGAAATTACAGAAAAGCTTATAGAGCGGACTTTTGAACCTAAGGTACACCCTAGAAAACCCATAAAATCTCCAGAGCTTCCTCAGTCTCAAAGTTTATTGGCAATGATAGATGGAATTGATCCAGAAAAATTCGCAACGATTGAGACGGAAGACGAAGAAGAGTCCGGCGATGAAGAAGTGGTTTCTCTCAACACAAAGGAAGTCAAATACGCCGATTATATGGCGCGCATAAAACATCAAATTGAAAAAGTATGGAGTTATCCCGAGCAAGCGGCGAGAAAGGGCATCAGCGGTCAAATAACTTTAAGGTTTAAATTATCTAAGGATGGTAACTTGTTAAGCGTTCGTATGGTAGATAGCTCCGGAACCAAGATTTTAGACGTGGCGGCTATAAAAGCGGTAAAAGGCGCTGCGCCTTACTATCCTTTCCCCGCCACCATAACAAGTAAAAAACTAGTGATTACCGCTTCATTCATTTATAGCCCATCCTATGGCAATCCCTATGCTAATAGATAAAGTTTACTAAGGTCGAGAGGAAAACTCCTTCTTAAGAAACTTACCTTTTACTTGAGAAATCTCCCTCCCTTTAATTAAAGTTTAAATGATTTATCGAGAAGAATAAGCTTGCTAAGTTTAAAAATCGAGAGATAAAAGGGATAAATCGCTATACAAACTTAAGCTTTTAAACAGAATCCATACTATTTCTTCAGTACATCGAAAGGGACAGAAAAAAATCACAAATTTCGGATTTCCTAAATAATTTCGGAAAAATAAATTTTATTTAAAGAAATTTCTTTACACAAACTATTGATTTTATAATAACTATTCCCGCCTTCCATTAAATCGTCCTTTTGGTCTATTGAAATTTCTTCTTATTATGTTACATTTTTGCAACAATCATAAGGTTTTTCCTATCTAATATTTTTATAGAAATTTAGTTTGTGAACCATGAAAGGAGAAGTTGACTAATTCTAGCCTCACTAAAACTACATTTATTTTAGAGGTAGTATTTGTGTTTTTACGACCCCGTTTCGAGGGCCTTTTATTTTCGGAATTATTAGATATCGAATTAGCATATGTGTAAAAAGCTAAAAAAGACGGTTCAAGTTTTGTTAAATACGATTGCCGATCTACAGCAGCAGATAAATACCACCGAGTCAACTCCCGAACCTCAAGGTTACGCCAATCCTCAAGGTCCGGATGTTTGTGAAATTCCAAAGCATCCAATTACCAAAATCTTTTAGGTTTTTATTTGTAGTAATCCAAAAGAGGAAAACATCATGAAAATTACCAAACATTTTTATAATTTTTTTTGTGGGGTCATACTTTCTTTATTCATTGCCAACTCTGCCTGGGCGGTCAATGTTAATATTGACCCTGTAGGATATGAGGGTAATTGGGCGATAAAATTTGTTACCGGACAACTTTCTGGTCCACAAATTATCGATCTACCGGCAAATAGCTCTTACACGCTTACAATTGGAACGTTTGGAATGTTTTTTAATATTGATGCCGCAGGTAACGTGTCATCCGCTGCAACGGATTCCATAGTAGCATCCGGTAATACCATTACGTTTAGAAACGTCACGATCAATTTTGACGCGGGGAATTATATTGGTTCAAGCGGTCCAAGGAATGCCGGCCCACGTATTAATGGTTCCCACAGTAGAGTCTTGGTTCCGGGTATCTCATACCAATTGTTTATTGGGACACATATCGTTCCTTTAAGTATAGACGCAGCTGGCCAGGTCTCTTCAACCGCTACTGATTCTATTACGGCTTCGGGAAACGTGGTTACTTTTAACAATGTCAGTATAACGGTGGATCCAAATGGTTCGATCACTCCCTATTCGGTTAGATTTGCCACCGATAGAGTTACAGGAATTCAAACGTTGGTTCTGGTCCCAGGAATCTCTTATCAGTTTTTAACTTTTGGAGCGGTGAGAGGAGGAGGTCCTTTTTCCATCGTCGCCCCTTGTGAAATTATACCAACCACATTAGCAATCAATGATGACACTTTCGATTTCGCATGTTTCAATCCTGAAATTCAGGTAGTAGTAGACATAAAACCGGGCGGCTGTGAAAACCCGATCAATTACAAAAGTAAAGGAAATACTCCAGTCGCCATTCTTGGCGCTGAGGATTTTGACGTTTCCACGATTGATGTCGATTCTATTCGCTTGGCTGGTCAAGAGGGTTTCAAGTTTTCAATCGAAGATGTTGCTAATTCCACCGAATGTGACGGGGTGGATGGAATAGAAGATTTAACTTTTAAAATCCAAACACAAACACTACTCGAAGGAATCAAGGACGCTGTTGGAGGTTTAAGCGATGGCGATACGGTTTCCGTAGAAGTTACCGGTAATTTAAATGAAGATTCTAACGGTACCGCAATAACAGGTGGCGACGAAGTTTCGATCTTGATAAAAGGTAAAAAGTAACTTCTCAAAATTAAGAAGGACGTAGCCTTCGGGTTACGTCCCTTTTCTTTTCATTCCTTTACCAACATAAGTAAAAACACTTCCTTTATTCGATTTTTAAAATCTAAAGGATTACGCCCTCCGAGAAGCTAACAGTATTTCCCGTCTAAAGAAAAACCGTTGATTTTTCTGGTTAAAAACGTTTAAATGGTCGTCTTGCCAAAAGCCAAGGCCGACGTAGCTCAGGGGTAGAGCAACTGATTCGTAATTAATTATTCATTTTAAGGGTTCTTATAAATCAATAACTTAGAGGGGCTGCCCGTTGCTGATATGTCCCTAAACGTCCTAAAACGTTCTATAACCTCGCACAAAATCCGCACAAAGTTTAATTAGATAACACACTCAATATTCCCGATAGACTTCATCAAAAAAATATCTTTTAAACTGCCTGCTTATTGATTAAGAGTCAGAAACGGCTCATTTTAGTAACCGCTTGGTGTTGGGGCGGTTTCGTGAGTCTACAAATTTTTCAAAAATTTAAAAGCTGTTTATTGATTCCATTGAGTCCATTAATTCTGCTACGAGAGGAAATTTCTATCAAGGTTTTATCAAGGTCCTAATTGTATTTCCGAGATCCCCTCCCTCTTTACTAAACTAGTTCCGCTTTGGGCTGACTATCAATTGTTGGTGAATTTATAACACTACTACTTTCTCTGACTTTGGGATAAGGACCAAATTTTAAATATAGGGCGGGTAGAAAAACAAGATTCAATAAGGTTGAGGTGATCAACCCACCTAGAATAACTATGGCTAAGGGATGTTCGATTTCTTGACCAGGTTGTAGTCCTGTCAATACGATAGGCAATAACGCTAAACCAGTGGTCAGAGCTGTCATAAGAATTGGGGCTAAACGTTCAGTGGCCCCACGAATTGCGAGATCCAGTCCAAAGGGAACGTCCTCCTCCATTTCCAAATGTCGGTAATGGCTGATGAGCATGATTGCATTGCGTACGGCAATACCCAGCACAGTGATAAAACCGATCTGAGAACCCAACGAAAGGACGCCATCGGTTAAAAAGACGCTGATTACTCCGCCAACCAATGCAAAAGGCAACGTGAAAAAAATTAATAATGCCAAACGCGCCGAATCGAAATGAGCGTGGAGGATGAGAAAAATTCCGAGTAAAGCGAGAATTGACCATTCGATCAATTTATTTTTAGCTTCCTGGCGGGCGGCGAATTCTCCTAAAAACTCTGGATAGTATCCTCTTTCGAAATCAAGACCTCGCACTGCGGTTTCAATTTCGCGAGCGACACTACCTAAATCCTTTCCTTTGACGTTACAAGTGACGTCGATTCTTCTAGATGCGGCTTCGCGTGTGATTTGATTTGGAGTCGGGTTGATCGTGACATGAGCAACCTGTCCGAATGGGATATGTCCTCCAGAGGGAGTTTCAATCATCATAGAACGTAACGCGCTAACGTTTTGTTGAAGGCGAGGAACACCTCGGACAACCACATCGTCAACTCGTTGCTTATGATAAATTTCTCCAACTTTCGTCCCTTGCATCAAAGTCGTTGCGGCGCTACGCACATCTCCTGGGGTCAGGCCAAATAAGTTTCCAGCATCCTTTTTAAATTTAACTTCAACTTGCGGAACTAAAACTTGAGGCTGAACCTTTAGATCAGACACGCCAATGATAGGGCGTATCGTATCAGCAACTTCTCCCGCTTTCGATCGAAGCTTTTCAAGGTTCTCTCCATATATCCGCACAACAATTGTTGCGCTCGCGCCGGTTAAAACTTCCTTGATGCGTTCTCGCAAATATGTCAACAGATCCCGATACAATCCCGGGTAACCGTCCACCACTTCCTGAATTTTTTCTACGGTCGAATCGTAATTCACTTTTGGATCGAGACTGACCCAAAGCTCTGTAAAATTTGGACCAACCACTTCATCGGCCACTTCTGCCCTGCCAATGTGGGACCCAAAATTACGAACGCCGGGAATAGCGAGCAGTTCCTTACTCACTCGTTTAGTGATGCGAACCATGGCTTCAAGCGAGGTTCCGGGTTTTTCAACCCAATGCATTAAAAAATCGTATTCCTTAAATTTTGGCAAAAACTCTTCTCCTAATAAGGGTGTTAAAAGTAACGTGATACCCAAAGCGCTGGATATAATTAGTAATGCTAATTTCGGAAAACGAACGAAAAGCGGAAGCGATTTTCCGTACGCCAATTGGATTACCTTAACCAGTAGCGATTCCTTCTTCCCAGACTTTGCCACGCTTGGAAGTAGGATGAGAGAAAACGCCGGAGTAATTGTCAAAGCTACAAATAAAGAAGCTCCAATGGCCAGCACATAAGATAGAGCCAAGGGAGCAAAAAATGCGCCAACCAATCCTTCGAGAAAAAACACCGGGAACACGACTAAAACAACGATTAAACTTCCGTAAACCACCGCGCTTCGGACTTCAAAAGTTGCTTTGAGAACCACATGGAAGGCGTTTTGAGGATTATCTGCATTAGCGTTCTCTCTCAGGCGACGTGTGATATTTTCAACGCCAATAATGGCATCATCCACAACACTGCCGAGCGCAATAATCAAACCCGCTAAAACCATCGTATTAATAGTCTCTCCTCGATAATAAAGGATCAGCAAAGCGGTGATGAGAGATAAAGGAATAGCTAAAATACTGATAAATGCAGTTCGCCAATCATTGAGAAAAAATATCAAAACAACCACGACCAATAAACAACCAATCAAAAGAGCTTGATTTAAGTTCTTCAAGGACATTTCAATAAAGGTTGCAGGACGGAATATGGTGGAATCGATGTCAATATCCTGAAGCCCCGGACGTATACCGTCCAGCGTTTTTTCGATATTGCGCGTGACTTCAAAGGTATTGCCCCACGGCTGCTTCTCGACAATCAACAACAATCCGGTTTCCCCATTGATGACGGCATCTCCTATTGGAGGTGGGTAGCTTTCCACAACATCGCTGATATCGCCAAGCGTAATCGGAGCGCCGTTTATAAAGGTGACGACTACTTCGGAAAGTTGCTGAGGGGTTTGAATATCCGGAATATGCGAGATCGCCAACCGTTGATTGGGTGTGTCGATAAAACCGCCGCCACTGACGGTAAAGGCATCGCCAGTTGCGCGAACGATTTCCTTCAAGCTCACCCCGTTAGCCATCAAACGATCTGGGTCGACCTGAACCTGGAGTTGGCGATCACGCTGCCCCCATATTGCAACATTGGCGACACCGGGAATTGCCATCAAACGAGGTCGAATTGTCCACTTACCCACCGTGGTCATTTCCATTTGCGAAAGTTTTGAAGACGTCATACCGATTTTCAAAACCCGGCTTGTAGACGATAAAGGAGAAAGAATCACCGGATGACTGGCAACAACGGGCAATAACGCAGGAGCTCGTGATAAGCGTTCTTGCACCAATTGACGAGCCTGGATTAAGTCTGTACCTTCTTTAAAGATCAGAGTAACGGATGATAAACCGAGTACCGTTTTGGATCGCAAGGTTTTCAGCCAAGTCGTTCCATTGAGCAAACTTTCCAAGGGCACGGTAATCAGGGCTTCAACTTCGGCGGTGGACAATCCCGGAGCTTCCGTTTGAACTTCCACTAGTGGAGGAGCAAATTCAGGAAAGACATCTAAAGGGGATTTTTGGATTATCTGGAAACCCACAACTATGAAAACGACTCCAAGAATTGCAGTGGCAACGCGAAGGCGAAGAGCTGTTGATATCAACCAATGGATCATTTACCGCTCCCGAACTCTGTTCCAAAGAGTTCTGCCGCCCCAGCGCTGACGACGCTCGTTCCTTCTTCTGGGCCACGATCCAAGACCGCCCAATCGTTTACGACCGCGATCAACTCAATTCTGCTACGGATGAATTTATTCGTTTTGGTGTTTTTATAAACCCAGGTTCCACCGTGAATATCGTACAAAACAGCAGACTGGGGTACCGTCAAACCTTTTTCTTGATTTTTCATCTCCAGCGTAACCATGACTTTTTCCCCAGGTTGGAACTTGTTATCGCGAAGGGGTAGTTCGAAGTAAAGATCCACTGAAGCCGCAAATGGATTAGCCGATGGAGGAGCCATTACAGGATGAGCGCGAATTCCTTTAGATTGGGAACCGTCCGAAAGGTTCCGTACGATAATCATTTGATCAGGGTCAATTTGATTGATCAAACCGGCGTACACCGGAACGCGGACCCATAAGTTGTTTTGAGCGGCCATTTCAAATAGCGGCGATCCCGCAGACACACGCTGCCCTGAGGCAACATGCAAATTTTTAAGAATACCGCCAATGGGAGCTCCCACTTCCAATGGAGCAAATTCCTTTGCGGAAGCGTTAAAATCCTTATTATCGAGAAGATTGACCATGGCTTTGGCCAACCGTAATCTTGTTTTGGAATTCTCAAGCCCACTCAACGCCTCTTCTTGAGCTCGGACGCTGCCAGCGCCTTCTTTTAATAATTGAGTTGCCCGTCCAGCTTTTTGTTTAGCCAGCAAAAACTGGTTTTGGGCAACCTTCAGATTGTCTTTCGCATTGAGCAAATCTTTTTCGGGTGGGAGCATCAATAACCGCATGACGGTTTCATCCAGAATTAGACTTGCGCCCACTGGAGGAATTCTAATTTTCTCGGGATCTAAAACAATCCCAGATAGTGGAGCGGATACGGTGATGGTTTGACCCGGCGGTACCATGATCTCCCCACCCAGAATTCTAGTTTTTTGGATCGTACGCCGCTCAACAGTAGCAGTTTGGATTCCTAATCGTTCTCTTGCCGCATTGGTAAGGGTGATCGTTACAAGCGAGCCTTCTTTGACAGAAGTTTTGACAGGGTTTATTTTTTCAGACTTTTCATTATGGGGCGCTATATTTTTTTGAATTAAGTCGCAGCTACAGAGGGAAAAGGTCAATAGAATTACAAACAAAAACCGTGAGTATTTATTCAATATATTTCGTAAACAATTCATGATGAAAACGTTTTTAAAAATTCTACGGGTCTACCGATACTGTGCCCTAACAGAGCGGATTTACGCCCCAATTCAGCCAAAACCTCTGTTTGTTTTAGCTTTGTTTGAATGAAACCCCGTTGTACTTCCAAGTTCGACAGGTAAGAGATTTCTCCATTTTTCAAAGCTTCTTTGGATAGATTTAACTTTTGCACTTGTTGTGGAAAGATCTTCTGTGTAATGAGTTCCAATAGTTTCAGAGTGGAAATGTATTGAGTATAGGATTCTCTGACTGACAACTTAATTTGTTCACGAACCGCAATATATCGTTTAACGGCTGAATCGAGTTGAGCTTGGGCGCGAGCAATACCACCTTCGTTTAGGTTCATGATGGGAATATCAATCTTGAATCCCGGTCCAACTTCGGTGTTGTTCTCGTTCGCATCCAAAATCGCAATGAAGTTAAAAATCTTTTTTTCTTCCCATCCGATTTGTTCTCCTGCGGATTCGATCTCCAATTCGGCTATTCTCATATCAGGTCTGGACGCTAAGGCAATCTCAATTAAGGCGGTCAAATCCTTTTTGAGGTTTGAGGCAGAAGTCGTCGGGACAAGCTTCAAATCTTTTTCAAAATCGATTCCAAGGAAAGATCGTAATCGGTGTCGAAAGGTGATTTCGTCGTGCGCTAAACGATTACTCTGTTCCAATGCGTTTAAGGCGTCGATTTTTTTTTGCTGGGCTTCCAGTTCGCTGATATCGCCTAAGCGAAGTCGGGCTTGAGTGATCTTGGAAATTTCATCCAATAAGCGGACGTTTTCTTTTGCCAACGACAAGGCTTTTTTGGTTTGTAGCAGATTCAAATAAGCAATCTGGGTATCGCGTGCGAGATTCAAACCGTTTTGAATCAAATTGTCGGCAACACGGCTGGCGTTCAATTTGGCGACAGCAATTCGGTGTGGTCTGACCCTTAGTTCGGATGCTGGCCACATCAACCAAGCTTCCAATTGTTTAGGGCCAATGGGAAATAATAAAGAAAAGTTAGGATTCTTGATAAGACCGGCCTGCAACACTTCGGCTCGGGAAACTCCTAACTGTGCAAGGTCCGCTTGAAATGCGGCATTGTTCCAAAGCGCGATGGCAACCGCAGCCTGTTCACTCAAGCCCCGCTCAATAGAAATTCCTGGAGGAATTTGACGATTTCCATAAACGGGATCAGGAGTGACCCTTCCTCCGATGTTTTTTTCAATCTCGGTCGAGACATATTCGAATGAAGAATTAGAAATTTGATTGGCGCATCCGGTTAAAACCAGCCCTATAGAAAACGCTCTAAGAGCGATATACAAATGAAATTTTACTAACCGTCCCATTTTTTTCACACTTCCCAATCATAGACAGACCAAAAAATCCTTTTAGTTCTAAGGCTTTGAAAATTGATTGAATTAACAATCCTATTTCAAACTTATGTATTGAAAAGTATACGGAATGATGAGTTGGAAGGACGTCAAAAAAGCGTTAAAAAAACGTTAAATTTAGAAGCTGATCTAAATTAAGATGGAAATACTGGAGTTTCGATAGGTTCGGCAAATGTCAATATGAACCGACTACCATGTGGTTCAACCGGTTCCAACCCAATATTCCAATGGTGGTAATCACAAATGCGCCTCACAATGGACAATCCCAACCCTTCGCCTTGTGGTTCATTTTTTAGTAATGAGATTTGGTAATGACGTTCAAATATTGAATCCTTAAACTCTTCTGGAATCCCACGGCCAGTATCCTCTACATGGATCGATTCCGGATTTAAGGTCACGGTGATCGCCCCTTGGTTCGTATGATGGATCGCGTTGCGTAGGAGATTTTTGATAACTACCCGAAATAATTGAGGATTTCCATTAATTTGGAGTACGCCATTAGTTTTGAAATAAATTAGCACTTCTTTGGTCTCCACCTCTTCGCGGATTTCTTCAATCTCCTGGTGAATCATTGGTTCCACTTGAATATCTTTAAAATGAGTTGCAGAGTTAGCATTATCTCTGGATAAAGTTAGGAATGTATCAACTAGCGATCGCATTTCCTTGGACGCTTGATGAATTCGTTGGATAGTTTCCCTTCGTTTATTATCGTTATCGGGAGTCTCTAATAACACCTCGCAGGAACTTGAAATTACCATTAAAGGGGTTCTTAATTCATGGCTGACGTCTCCGGTAAATAATTTCTCGCGTTCGAGAAAAGCTTGGAGTTTTTCCGCATATTGCCCAAATGTATTTGCCAACATCCCAACCTCGTCATTGGAATAATCCTTAGCGAATTCTTTTATATTTGCTTCGGTGGGGTTAACGTTGTCCACATGATTGGCAAGCTCAATAACAGGAGCAATAATTTTGTTAGCCGTTACAAACCCCAACCAAATCGATCCGGCTAAAGCGATAATAAATCCAATGGCAATGGTCGCTCCAATGCTTTGTTCCAAGTTTTCGAATTGGCTTTGGTCCTGAACCAGGAAATAGCGAGTCTTACCCTCGTTTCGAACAACAACATGATAGGCTTTATTATCGAGAAAAATTTCGGAGTGGTCTTTTTTTAGGTCTTTTAAGTATTGGGGAAAACCGGAGGATTGATTTTCTTTTTGGATATAAAGTTTAACTCCGGAAGGTAGATCGGTCGTTAACCCATTCTTTGCAGCTTTGATCAGCCACTCTGCATCCTGCTCAAGATGGCGATAGAAGAGGTCGCTTTCCAATCCATGGATTATTGAAAATACACTGACACCAAAGGCCCCGCATAAGATTAGGGTGAGTAAAAAAAAAGCGATGACCAATCGGTTGCGAAGTGTTTGCTTAAACTTCATGGGGATTCATCGATCAATCGATACCCAATTCGAGTAACGGTTACCAAGGATTCTTTTTTAAACGGCTTATCAATAGATTGCCGCAATGCATGAATATGGGTACGCAACGCGTCGCTTTCGCATAGTTCGTCTCCCCAAATCAACTCTTCCAGCTTTTCCTTTTTGACGACATCTGGCGAAACGCGCATCAAGCACTCTAAAACTTTTAAACCAATCGGGCCAATTTTGATCGGTGTCTCTGAACGTTTCACCTCTAGCGTGGTGGTGTTAAATGTTAAATCTCCAACTTGCAACCAGTTTCCTACTGCTGTCTTTTGGCTTCTTTTAAATACGGCATCGATTCTGGCTTTCAATTCGGACAAATCAAAAGGTTTAACCAAATAGTCGTCGGCCCCCGCTTCAAATCCAACTAGTTTATCTTTAACTTGGTCCTTAGCCGTTAACATAATAATCGGCGTTTGGTTTTTTGCATCATTGCGGAGCCGTTTGCATATTGTCACTCCATCAATACCCGGAAGCATAATATCGAGAATGATCAAATCGAATTTCTGCGTTGCCGCCAAGTGTAATCCAGTCAAACCATCCTCGGCGCAATCGGTCGTGTAACCCCTGCCACTCAAATAATCGGCAATATTTTGAAGGATGTCGCGGTTGTCTTCGATTACAAGAATTTTCATGTTCGATCTAAACCCAAATTAAGCCTTTAGAAATAAGAAAACTGTTTATTAGAGTATACAATTTTCATAGACCAGTGACCCTTAATTTTAAACCTTTGTGGTAAATAAGAAATTGCTCCTAGAGTGTCTTTCACTAATTGAGATTAATATTGGATTGATATTATCCTTTTGGGATTTATCTGCTTCCACGTAAATTGTCAAAACCAAATGTATATGTATCTTATTTCACTGATTGTGAAAATTAGAAAGTTTTTATGCGCCGCTCAATTCTGATAATTTTAACCAACGTCTTGTCTATGTTGAATGGTTTATCTCTTAAAATCCATCGAACTTGAGATTGAAATATTTTTTCTCAATTTATCTCACTTCTTTTTCTCGCTTTTGCTTTTTGGGAACCACATTAATTTGCTAAATCGTTTTTCTTTTGGCCATTAAATTAGTAACAACTTCTTTTTATTTGGAAGCTGTCGATTAATCCCATTGGGTCGATTATTTCCCTCAAAATGAAAACTTGTATCAAGGTTTTATCAAGGTCTGTTCCAGATTTCCGAAAATTTTTAAGTTAGAATTGTCCCAAATTAACTGATTATTGATTAGTGCATAAAAAATTGATAGGGAATCAAAACTCAAAGCTTAATGATAACTTTTCAGCAGGTCCATAGTTCAATTGTGCTGATATTAAGTCAGCAAACGACCCAAAGAGAACATATCACGCCGGAAAAAGCAGCTATAGGATTTGGAGGTCAGTAATAATTAAGGGTTTGAGTCACTCAGATGAGCAACATCCAGCTTGACCGAAAACGCCATCATAAGGAATTTCACCTTGTAAACGCTTAACGTAATGATCCGGGTCCTTGCGGAATACTTCTGGGCAATAGGGGCATCGGCAAAAGAATACTTTCCATCCAGCAATCTCCATTCGTACTGTCCACTGAACAGGTTTTTCCGCCAAACATGTTGGACATACTACTAAATCCTTGGTTTCTTGAAGATATCGTGGAGGATCTTCATTGAAGAGGTCAGTGCAGCCCTGGCAACAAAAAAAATATTCTATACCTTCGTAGGTAGTAGTTGTCCATCGATCTTCACCTATTCCAAGTCTAATTAAAGAACAACCACAGGTTGGACAAATGGAGGTCACAATCTTTTTTGCTGAGTCAATTGTCATTGCATTGGCTCTTTTCAGTTTGATTCATTTCATCACAACAAGAAGATTCTTTTTTCTTAGGTAGTAAATCCACTACGAAATCAATAAGTGACTGCAATTTGCTCCTTGTACATTCACAGGCTTCTTCTGAAGAAACTGTCTCTTCTTCTATCTTGTCCCAATCTACATATTTTTTCATAGCAACAACGTGCCTCCATAAACTAAAACCAAAAATACTAATATTTTTGCAAAAATTCCACCCGATTGTTGGTTTTGCCCTAAATGTGAGTGTCCTTGTGCATCATATCCAATATACCCTCCCAAGGCAATTATCCCTAATGCGGCTTGGGTCTTTAGAACAGGATCTGGAAATGATGTTATGGCGAGGGCTAAAATAGGCAGAGATAATGCTAATCCCTTATATAGTAACCTTTCAAATGGAATAAAGTGTTCAATCAATTGCATAGAAAAAGCGAAATACCAGACTAAAGCGATCCCTTGTATCCACCAATCTGACGCAAAGAGAAATATTGGGATAATACAAACCAGGGTACAGAAAACAGCATGACTGAGGCCCATTTTAAATCGTTCCCAATAGCCATACTCCAGAGCTTGCATATCTTTATTCTTGGTTAGTCCATTATTTAAGAATTCTTTTAAATCAGTAAAGTAAACCGGACCATATATACCCTCCCAACCATGTTCTTTTAGCTCTTTTCTTTTTACTCCAGCCACGGATAATTGTGGCAGTATTAATTTTTTGTGATTCACTAATTTTGCTACATCGTATACTTTCAAGTGTGAAAGAACAGTGTCTGTAGTGAAAACTCCCTCGGCGGCTGCACACCAAACATTTGTTCCTTTGGTATTAACTACTAAGAGAAAGCAATCTAAAGCCTCCTTTTTTAAATATTCTTTTAAGTGCCTGACTGTGTAATCAAAATTACAGGTAACTAGGATCGGAGAAGTTTTATCCGGGTTTCCTACAGCAATGGTTTCTGGTTCGCATGGGAATCTGGCAAAACGAAATAGTGTTTGATAAATATCTTTAATCCAGCCAATCATTTTTTAATTTCCAAAAGGATAAACATTCCTAACATAAATGATTTGCAATTAACTTTTTTCAAACCCGCCTCCCTAACTTCCTCCTCAAAATTGGGAATTGCATTGGTAGTAGTTTGAGTCATTATCCAAGTGAGTAAACGCATTGGCAACCTGAAGGCATAGTAAAAGCATTTAGCTAGAAAGTTTGCTGGAATTATTTCATCGCCAATAAAAACTTTTCCTCCATTCTTTAAAATTCTTTTAATCTGCTTCATTACATGAACCCGTTCTGCACGAGTCAGTTCGCTAAATGCCAGCGTACTTAAGACGATATCAAACGATTCATCCTCCAAATGCTCATCAAGATTGCTCAAGGAAATATTTAGGTAGCTTGCGGTAGGAGAATTCCTTTTTGCCACTGCCAGCATACCGCTGTTGGCATCCACTCCGGTAACTTGTGCGCCTCTTTCAATACACATTTGCGCCAAGGTCCCTGTACCACAGCCCAAATCAAGGACTTCATCTCCAGACTTGGTTTGAGCGGCAATTTGCTGTTTGATTTTAGTCAAAGATCCTAGAGTTAATAAACCCATACCAATATCGTAACGTTCAGGTCGAGACTCAAGAATTTTCATGTAGACAAATGACATAATGGCCCCTTATCCAGTAATATTTTTTTTATGATCTAAATAAAATTCTTTCATTTCATTGTTGGCCGATACCGTTGTTTGAAGACTACTCAAGAAGGAATCTATTTCTTTGCAATTGAGCGTGGCCAGAATATGATCATCACTAACTTCAGTGAAAGTGCGCATTCCAGTGCAACCAAGGGACATGCCAAAAGGTGATTTATTTAAGGTAGTTGGAATCACAGCACAGGCCGGACGGCCCAAGGCCATAGAATCCATGCTTTCAGACCATTTGCAGCAGCCTAAGACTTCGTTATAAATCATCGCCTGAGAAGGTTTCAACCACATTAGAATAAGTTGCGGTTCCACAGGAAATTCCTTTAAAGGTCCATATACCACACCAGCTTTTTTCTCTTTTATTGTAGGGATGTTTGCAGGTTCATCTTCTGAAAGGTAAGAGCATTCGCACATTTTTTTTACCAAACCACCCAGTTGTTCTTGGACTTCTTTGGGCATCTCGAACCCTAAAACCATGGAACCTATTGGACAGTTATAATGTTTATTTGCCGGGGCATAGAATGCTTTTTTCTCTGCCATGCGCCAGAAAGTACAAAAAGAGGGAACTTGCTCTTCCATGATTTCTACACCTTGTGGTTGATCATCCACAAAGGCCATTGCTACGGGGGGGATATCAAGCCCAAAAGCTGAAGAAATTTCCTGGTCAATCTTTGCGTTGTCCATGGTCGCCTCCCAATAAATTGATTAGCCTTTTTATAAGAATTTTTTTCATCTATACTATACAACCTGTAGTAACTACAGGTTCAAGGATTATTATGTCCATTAAAGAAAAAAAATTAAGCATTGGGCTCTTGTCCACTCAAACCAATTGTAATATTGAGACAATTAGATATTACGAGAAGATTGGAATTTTCCCAAAACCTCCTAGAACTGAGGGAGGGCATCGTGTTTATAGTGAAAATCACTTAAAGCGGTTGGTATTTATTCGTCGTGGAAGGGAGCTGGGTTTTTCACTTGAGGATATTCGAACTCTTTTGAAACTTATTGATGGTGGAGTTTCAACATGTCAGCAAGTGAAAAATATTACCCTTCATCATCAAGAGAATATTCATCAAAAGATTTTGGACTTAAAAAAGCTTGAAAAAATACTGTCCAAAATATCATCTCAATGTGAGGGGGGAGTAGTACCAGATTGTCCTATTCTGGATGTACTATTTGACCAAAAAAAGTAAGAATTAAGTAATAAAACATATTATATCGGCTCAATGTTTTTCTTATTGATTTTACTGGAGCCAATGAGCGGATTCAGACCGCCAGCCTACTGATTATTAATCAGTAAGCAGGAAGTTTAAATAGGCTAGTCGGTTTAATTGTGTTCAATTGATTATATCATTTCCAAAATATCTTAATTTTAAGTGAATGACTTCTATTTGCCCAGAACATTCCTTTTTTAGCCATCAAGTAACCTCAATTAATTTGAAAAAAGATCCTTTTTTCTCGGATAGAACAATAAAAAAATTAAAGAACGATGTAAAAAGAAAAATTTATTTTTCTTTGAATATTAGTATTAGTTTTAGTCTGTTTAGTTCAAAAAATATACCGTGCCAGAAAATCTAGCACGGTATCTAAATTGAACATAATGAGATAATCAATCTTCTTTTTAATCATTGTCTTTATCTTTGTCACTTTCCTCGCTTTCATGTGTTTCTATTTTAAAATTTCCAGATTTAATTAGAGCTTGTTGTTTAGATGGCAAGTGTGCGATTGCCGCTCCATGTTTATAAACTAGTTCTCCTCCCGTATGTCCTGTATTTGCTAATGGGATAATGGCAATCAAGCTAATAATGGCCAGAGCTAGCCGTAAATGATCAGATTTTTTTCTAAGATATCCACCTAAGGAAACTAAAAATAGGGAACCGGAAACCCAGGGAATCATCTCTCCCGCTTCTTCATGTTCTTCAATTACTCTCTCCGACACTACTTTCTCTACTCTTTCTTCGTCATTTTCTCCCAATTCCACAGCCACTATTGCCGCAACGCTATAAGCTAATGCGAAGGCTGTAACTAATACCCAGACCTTTTGTGGAACTACTTCTTTTTTTATCCCCCACCAAAAGATAAAGCCAACAAAGGGAAGTAGAATTCCTAAAACGATGGGAAAGTGAACGACTAAGGGATGCAAGGGTAAATCAAACATGGTAACCTCCTTTGTGATTAATAACTTGAAAGTAATTTCTACCAAAAGTCAGGAAATTTCCATCCGGCCTTTGACTCATAAAAAAACTTTTTAAAATCAACCTATTACAAGGGACTTAGGTCAAATGGAGGATGCCAGAGGCAGCAATTTTTCTCTTTTAATTTTATCGGGGGCCTTTATGCTCCTAGTAGGATTGGATCTCGTTACCGATTACTCAAGCGGCAGTTCGGGTTCACATCTAATTTTTGAAGGAATACTTTTATGTCTGAGTTCTGGAATATTCATTTGGGCGATCAACCGACTGCGAATGGCAAAGAGTAAAATTAAATCTCTACAAGTTAATGTTGAGGATCTTTTTCAAGAAAAAGAACGTTGGAAGACTGAAACTCATCAGCTATTGGAAGGACTTTCTATTAAGATTGAAGAGCAATTCAGTATATGGAGATTAACTCCAGCAGAGAACGAGGTGGGATTCTTACTATTAAAGGGATTTTCTCTTAAAGAAATTGCAGATATCCGCAACACAAAGTTAAAAACGGTTCAACAGCAATCTCAATCTATATATCAAAAAACTGGATTGGCAAATAGGTCAGAATTGGCGGCGTTTTTTCTGGAAGATCTGTTGCCATCGAAATCTCAAGATTAAACAGAAGAAATTGCATTAAAATGTAAAAATAAGCTTATTTATAATGAAATTTGCCTAATTTTCCGGAAAAATGGTTGATAATAAATTTGAATAACCATTTTCGTTGTGGACATTGATAATTGATTGCAAAAAGTAATATTAATCGCATTTTTTTCCCTTTTTTAATAGCGTTGTTAATTGGGACTTCTCTGCCCTTTTTTAGTCTAAATTTTGCCGAGGCTTTTGAGAAAAAGGACTTTAAATTTTATGGGTATTTAGACTTAAACTATACAAGATTCAACAAAAACCCAGGTAAAAAGAAGGATTCATTTGATGGTAGTCAATTAAATCTCTTATTAGATTATTCCGCCACTGAAAATTTAATACTAAAAAGCCAATTTGAAATTGGAAATGAAGAAGATACTTTTCGTAACCTTGAAAAAGTGGAGACTGAATATTTATTTGCTCAATATTTTTTTTCAGATGCGCTTCAGGTTCGTGGCGGGACCATATTAACTCCTTTTGGAATTTTTAACGAAATTCATAACGCAACACCAGCCTTTCTTACTGTTGAAATACCTTTAAATATTTATGAGGCCGACGATAGAGGAGGGTTTAATTTCTTCTCAGAAAATAATCTAGGCGGCTCTATCCTGGGGAATTACTTTTTTAAAAGTGAAAGCTTCTCATCTTGGGAAATTAATTACAGTGCCTATATCGGGGAAAGCGACGACATAGACTCGCCCGATCCTATGAAAATTGAAGGCAATCCTAACAAAGCCATTGGAGCCCAATTAAATGTTTCGCCCTCCGATCTCTTAACTTTCGGGTTTTCCTTTTTCTCAGAAGACGACGCTCTTTTCAATCTATTTAGCGCCTCGCACACAACTTTTTTAGGTTCGGCAATTTTTAATAAAAACGATTTCAACCTAACTTTTGAAGCTGTTTATTCTAAATTAAGCGGGGCTGAACAAGTCGCCTTTTTTGCACAAACATCTTATCTTTTTAAAAAACTTTCTCCCTACTATCGCTTTGAGTATACCGATCCATTTTTATCTCAACCTGACGACCAATGGAAAACGCACATTTTTGGATTAAATTACAAATTATTTAAAAGCGCGGTTTTGAAATCCGAGATCAATATACATGATACTGAGAAAAATAATGCTTCGATAACTGTGAATCAGGAGAGCTTTAATGAGGTTAAAGCCGCAATTGCCATTGCGTTTTAATACAAAAAGACTCCTGGCCCTATTCACGCTTTTTTGGTGGGGGATCACAAGTTCATCTACGGCGGCAGAACAACTTTTGATTTTTGTTGTCCACCCCGAGAATCCTATCTCCTCAATTAAAGTATCCGACCTGAGTAAAATCTTTTTAAAAAAGACGACTGTATTTAAGTCGGGTCAAAAAATTATTCCTCTAGATTTAATTCCCTCAAAAGTTTCTTTTTATGAGAAGTTTTTGGGGAAACGTCTTGATCGTATCCAACAATATTGGCTTAAATCCATATTTTCTGGCCGAAAAACTCCTCCAAAAGAATTCAAAAAAATTGAAGGCCTTCTGATTTTTGTAAGAAGTAACCTAGGAGCAATCGCCTACTTACCGCCTGATGTCAATATAGGGAATTTAAAAAAGATTAAGGTTGTTCCCTAATGATAAAAAATAATTTTCAAAACAGTATTCGAAATAAAATTTATTTAGGATCTTTGATTATTTTTTTACTCATTATAATTGAGGGCGGTATCACAATTATTTTATCGCATAGAACTCAAAAATTTTTAGATCCCATGCTTATTGAACGCGCCACTCTGACGCTTGAATTAAAATCTAAAACTCAAGAGTTGAGTTACCTAATAGGTGAATACGCCAACACGGGAGAAATGTATCAATTAAATGAAATCCGAAGTATTCAAGATTCTTTAGACCAGTTATTTTCTAAAATTTTTAATTCTTTAAAGGGCAACTACCAAAGCGACAAAAAGATTAAGTCCATTAGGAAGAAACTAACTAAATACATAGATAACGCCCTAAAACTTGCAGACGATCATTTAAATTCTCAACCCTTAGATAATAATTTAGCTATTACTATTGAAGGTTCTTATAAGTCGTTCCGCGAAGAGATCGAAAACGAAATTATTGAAGAGCATAATGTCCTTTTAAACATTTTTAAAAACGCTGAAAAGAATTCTTCGCAAAACATAAAAATTATCATTTTTGGAACCTTGCTGGTCATCGCTTCTAGCTTCTTATTAATTTCAATATTGATTAGAAAAATCATTTTACCTATCGCTCAATTAGACTCTGCCACGAAATCCTTTGGCCAAGGAAATTTAGACGTTACCGTAAACTTGACTTCCAACGACGAATTTCAAGCCCTTGGCGAGTCTTTTAATTTTATGGTTAAAAATCTTAAGGAAAAAACGACTCATCTTGAAAATGCTAAAATTGAGTTAAGCCAACTATTGGACGAACGGATGGCGATGGAAAACAAAATCCGCGAAGCTAATAAAGAACTCAAACAAACCAACCAAGAACTTAAAAAGTCCAACCAATTAAAATCCGAATTTTTAGCAAATATGTCACATGAACTTAGAACGCCTCTTAACGCTATAATAAACTTCACCGATCAAATCATAGAGGATTGGGAGGAATTGAAAACGGACGAAGAGTGGAACCGTGACGCTCATGATATGTCTAAAAGAACTCTCCGCTCGGGCAAACATTTGCTCTCATTGATTAACGATCTATTGGATATCGCCAAAATTGAAGCTGGTCAGACCACTCTACAAATTGAGGAATTTGATCTGTCTAGATTGATGGACGATACAATGGCCGAAATTTCACCTCTGGCGACAAAAAAGGGTATCGCCTTGGAAAACCAGTTCACTGGAAACTTACCTCCTTTTAATTTAGATCAGCGAATGATCAAACAAGTTTTTCTAAACCTCTTAAGTAACGCCATCAAATTTACGGATCGCGGTAAAGTTTCTGTCCAAGTTAGACAAAACGACGCTAAAAACTATTTAATAGACATCACTGATACAGGGATAGGGTTACCTGAAGAAAAAATACAGCAAATTTTTGACCGTTTTAGGCAATTAGATAATTCCGATTCAAGAAAATACCAGGGGACTGGACTGGGATTAAATTTAGTGCGAGAGATTTTACGTATCCATGGCGGTAAAATATCCGTTAAGAGTATTTTTGGAAAGGGTTCGACCTTTACTGTGACCCTTCCCCTTTTTGCAACCCTTCCTGAAGATATTAAGGTTGCGAAATATGAAGAATAAAATTAAAACACTAGTCATTGAGGATAACGAGGATAATTGGATAGCGATTAAATCCAACCTAAAAAAAGTAGCCGATTGTATCCGCGCAGTATCTGTAAAGGAGGGCATTTCTTTTTTTGAACAAAATGAGGTTGATCTCGTTATTTTAGATCTTCAGTTACCGGGAGAACCTGGTCTAAACTTTGTTGAAATTATTAAAGCAGATCCATTGAAATTGGACGTTCCTATTTTTGTCTGCACAGCTTCTATTCAACCTGAACTTAAGACAGAAGCGCTCAGCTTGGGATGTAAGGGTTTTATTTCAAAACCTTTTACCCGAAAAGAAATCCTTTATTTACTTCGCGATTACTTACCCCATGAATGAACCGCCGATAATACTCCTCGTTGACGATAACGAAGACAATTTAAAAACCTTGATAAGACCTCTAAAGAAAAAAGGGTTCGATCTCCTTTTGGCTCAAAGCGGAGAAGAGGCTCTTAATTTCGTAAAACATGGTTCTGTCGATTTAATTCTCTTAGATATCATGATGCCGAAAATGAGCGGTATTGAAGTCCTCAAAACTATCCGCGCTAACTATTCCACGGAAGAATTACCCATCATTATGGCGACCGCTAAAACGGAAAACGAATCTATTATTCAAGCTATAAATTTAGGAGCGAACGATTACGTAACTAAACCGATCAATCTTCCCGTCCTAATCGCCCGAATTACTGCTCAATTGTCTCGGAAAAAATCCGACGAAGCTTTTAAACAAACCAATATTAAATTAAAGGAACTCAACCAAACACTTGAGTTACGCATTGAAAATCGAACAAGGGATTTATCGGAAACAAATAGGAAATTAAACTCAGAAATCGAAGAACGAAAGAGAATGGAAGAAAAACTAAAAAAGAAGCGCGACGAGCTTGAAACTTTAATCCAAAAACGAGACTCCGACCTTAAAGAAATTGAACGACTGCGCCGGAAGTTAGAAGCGGAAAACATGTCTCTTCGCGAAGAAGTCCCTATTGATTATGACTTAGGGGAGTTTGTTGGGCAGAGCTTTGCAATGAAGAAGGTTCTTGAACAAATCGAATTAGTCGCAAAAACAGAAGCGGGAGTTCTCCTTCAGGGAGAAACCGGCACTGGTAAAGAACTAGTTACTCGCTTAATCCACGAGCGTAGCGCTCGCAGTAACTACCCCCTAGTAAAGGTCAATTGCGTTTCTATTCCTAGAGATTTATTTGAAAGCGAGTTTTTTGGCCACGTTAAAGGAGCATTTACCGGCGCGTTAAAAGATCGGATGGGACGTTTTCAACTAGCGGATGAAGGGACTTTATTCTTAGACGAAGTTTCTGAAATTCCTTTAGACCTTCAAGGAAAACTACTTCGCGTATTACAAGAAGGAGAGTTTGAGCGGATTGGAGACGATCAAACAAAAAAAGTAAATGTACGAATCATTGCGGCAACGAATCGCGATTTACTCCAGGAAGTGAAAGAAGGAAGATTTAGATCGGATTTATTTTATCGATTGAGCGTGGTCCCCATTCATATCCCCCCTTTGAGGGAAAGACCAGAGGCCATTCGACCTTTAACCGAACATTTTATTAAATGCGCCTGCGCTCGCCTCAACCGTGGAAAACCCCAACTGACGGAGGAGTTTATTGATCATTTAGAAAAATATCATTGGCCAGGCAATGTGCGCGAATTGCAAAACATAATAGAGCGTTCCATTATCATTTCTCCCGATGGAGTACTAAGAGCAAATCTTCAGCAACTGAGGCCTGTAGCTAAAAGCGCTTCGAAAAAAAACGCGAATAAATCGCAAAAAATTACGCCGTTTGAAAATCTCAAACAAACCGAAAAAGTGATGACCCTAGAAGCTCTCAAAAAAACTAACGGTAAAGTTTATGGCCCCAATGGAGCGGCATCCTTATTAGGCGTTCCTGCATCTACTTTAGCTTACCGTATAAAAAAATGGGGTTTTACTCAATAATATTCTCTCTTTTTCTTGGATATTTTTGATTTTAATCGTGAATTTAAAATCTCCTGGATCACTCCCCTCCATCCACCATCCCTGAGACTACTTCACGCTATTCCTAACCCCCATTCCTTTAATAGTAGTCCATAAAATACTGTAGTTCACTCTAAAAAACACAATATTTGAACACTAAAAACACAATTATTGTTTTTTTGTGGGCCAATTAGTTGTGTTTTATAAAGATGGCAACTTAATTAAAATCCTATAACTAGTTATATTTAAATCAGTTAATTCGAAAAAAACTCGGGTCACTCTTTGTGGCACAGATAATGCTTTATGTAATTCGTGTACGAGGGCAGTTAATCCTCCTAATCTCCAAAAGCAAACGAATATTCATAATCTATTCCTCCATAGGTTGTGAATATTCAAGTAGCAAAGGATATAAAACTGTGAGCGCTAATAGTTTATTTCTAACTTTTGATTCCAGCTTTTTTGTCTGGATAAACACCCACCTCCAGTACGCATGGTTACATGTTCTTATGGGTTTCATTACTAATAAACACAACTTTGTCTTCCCACTTTTTTTAATAGGGTTTTTACTTATTTGGAACCAAAAATTTTCCGGGGCGTTATTTATTCTGACAGTGTTAATTATCATTGGTTGTAACGACGCGATTACCCATCATTTATTGAAGCCCTACTTTGGTCGAATTCGACCTTGTCATAATTTTCAAGACCTAATCGTCATTACCAATTGCACCAATAATTTTTCTTTTCCTTCAAATCACGCCAGTAATTGTTTTACCTTCGCAACTTTGGTTGGCCTTAACTTTCCAAAAGCTAGATTGTTCGTTTTTTTAGTAGCGGCTTTAGTTGGGTTTTCCAGAATTTATTTAGGAGTTCATTACCCCTTGGATGTTTTTGGAGGCGTTGTAGTAGGAGTTTTGATGGGAACCTTAGGGTATCACATTCAAAAAAGCCTGCTTTTATATTTCCAAACAAAAAATATTAAAGTGACTCATCAATTTCCTTTCATAAAAAATTCCATAAATGAAATCTCAAGTCCAACCCGATAAAAAATTTTCTCTTCCCGTGAAATCCAACTCACTATTAAACGTATTAATGCCCAATCGCTTTATCCGCTTAATTTTTTTTCTTTGTCTTTTTGAAAATTTTATCACTCGATTGGTCTTAGTCGTGTATGACTTTGACGCACTCAACAACTCAATAGTAGATCCGATAAAAATTCTTCTAGTAGGACTTTATTCTGATGCCCTCTATTTTGGTTATTTTTTAATTCCTATAATTTTATATTTTATAATACTGCCTAAATCTTTAATCAAATCTGCCGCAAATAAAATATTCCTGCACTTTATAGCAATTGCGATCATCGTATTATTCGCATTTCAGGGGCACTGCGAATGGTTTTTCTGGCAAGAGTTTCATAGTCGTTTTAATTTTATAGCCGTGGATTATCTGGTTTATACTCAAGAGGTTCTTGGAAACATCAATGAGTCTTATCCCATGCATTGGGTTTATATCTCTGTTTTTGCAAGCGCCGCTCTGGTTTATCTTCTTACAAAAAACTTAATCGTTTCCTCCATAGACCAGTTAACGGAAAAATCATTTACTAGCCGGATAATCAAAGGGTTCACTTTGCTGATGATTCCGATATTTATTTTTCTTATTTTGGGAGAATTAAACGCAAAAACTTCGGATAATAAAATTGTAGATCAACTATCCAAAAACGGATTGTATGAAGGGTTTTCGGCATTCTGGAAGAATGAACTAGATTATTACGATTTTTATAAAACCTTAGACGACAAAACACTTTTAGCTAAAATGATCCCAGAACTTAAAAGTGCGAATAGTCGAGTTTATCCAGATATTCCCGAAAAACCGTTTAGACAAATATCAAATACAGGTCCCAATAGAAACCACAACGTCATTTTTGTCGTCGTGGAAAGTTTAAGCGCTTCTTTTCTTACGGCTTATGGAAACAAAAGGAATATAACGCCTTATCTCGATAAATAAATAGAAAAGTCATTATCATTTTCTCAATTATACGCGACAGGACTTCGAACCGTCAGGGGTCTTGAGGCGTTAACTTTATCTCTCCCGCCAACACCGGGTTATTCTATTGTCAAACGTCCGCATAATGAGAATTTATTCTCGGTAGGAAAAGTATTTCAATCAAAAGGCTATGAAACCAAGTTTATTTATGGCGGTTTCGGATATTTCGACAACATGAATTATTTTTTTAAAAACAACGGTTTCAATGTCATTGATCGAACGGATTTCGAATCGGATGAAATTACATTTTCGAATATTTGGGGCGTTGCAGACGAAAACCTCTTTGATAAAACTTTAAAAGAAGCGGATAAATCATTTGCCAATAACCAACCGTTTTTCAATTTTGTGCTGACTACATCGAACCATCGTCCCTACTCGTACCCTGAAAACCGGATCGACATTCCTTCCAAAACGGGAAGAGAGGGCGCGATAAAGTATACGGATTATGCTATTGGAACGTTTATAGAAAAAGCCCGACAACACGACTGGTTCAACAATACTCTATTCGTGATTATGGCGGATCATTGCGCTGGAGGAAGAGGGAAAACTGAAATCCCAATCGAAAACTATCATATCCCTATGCTAATTTACGCGCCAAAAATATTAAAACCGCAAACCATAGATACGTTAGCCAGTCAAATTGATATCTCTCCAACTATTTTTGGACTATTAAATTTTTCATACCCCAGTAAATTCTTTGGAAAAGATATCCTAAAATTAAAACCAGGCGAGGAAAGATTGCTCTTAGGAACCTACCAAAACTTAGGGTTCTTTAGAAATAAAACATTAGTAACTCTTTCTCCTAAGAAAAAAATAGAGTTTCATGAAATCAATATTTCTGACAATAAAACAACTTCATCGTCGCCAAACAACATTAGATTAAACGAAGCCATTGGATACTATCAGTTAGCAAGTTATCTGCTTAAACATGATATGTATCGATGGGATCATTTTTAAAAGAAATTGTAAATATCAGTGAACAAAGAAAATATAAAAAAACTGCTAAGAAAACGAATTTGCATCATTCATAACCCAACGGCAGGTGGAAGCAATAAACTTTATGGCGCATGTCTAGAAAAATTAAAAGAATTTAAAATCCAATTCGAAGTTTTAAAAACAACCGCTCCCGGTCACGCTAAAATACTCGCCAAAGAAGCGGAACAAGATCCTTCCTTTGAAGCGATTATCATTGCCGGAGGAGATGGCTCCATAAACGAAGCGGCAAACGGTATTTTAGCAACGACTAAGCCATTTGGAATAATACCAATCGGGACTGCCAACGTTTTAGCGCACGAAATTGGTCTGAAGCTTAACTCCACAAGCATTGCTAACGCGATTGCTTTTGGAGAAGCTAAACCCATATATTTGGGAAATCTGAATGGGAATGTTTTTTTATTAATGGCAAGCGTTGGTTTTGATTCCAGAGTAGTCGCTCAGGTTTCCACTAAACTTAAAAAAATTGTAGGAAAAGGAGCCTATTTAATTTCTGCAGTGAAAGTACTTTTACAGTACTCATCTCCAAAACTCATCATTTCAACCAAAGAAAAAAGGTATAAAGGAAATTGGGTAATTATTTCTAAAAGTTCTTGTTATGGAGGAAAATTTCGTTTAGCTCCCGAAGCTGACTTAAAACGTCCTGATTTTATCGTCACAGTTTTTAAAGGAGAAAAAAGAAAACATATTTTCTTAAATATTTGTAGCATTATTTTGGGCCAGGTCAAAAGATGCCCTGAAACCCAAGTATTCTCTACCCAGGAACTTACGATAGAGGGGGAAGCCATAGAACCGTTTCAAGTTGATGGCGACCACAGTGGATATCTTCCTCTAGACTTTCAACTGTCGAAAAAAACAGTAAACTTAATTTACCCCGAAGAAGCAAGCTAGATTAAGTCATTTTTTTGGAAATTATGACCTGGCGGATACTTCCACGCTTTAAAAAGGAATCCATATATGACAAGAATCATAATCCAAGCTATTTCCATTGTCGCCAAAGTATGGGATAAAAAATGAGCCCCTTTAACCATTTGATATATTCCCATAATCCACCCTGTAACCAGACCAATTGCTAAGCCAGCATAGGAATGCCTTGATTTTTTAAATAAAAAATATAAAGACATCAAAGCAAACCCTCCCGAGGCATGACCTGCGGGAAAACATTTGCCTTTTTTAGAAATATAATCTGGCATGGTTTCAAAAAGTTTTATATGAGGTATATCTCCGCCATAAATTTTTAACTTTGAAGGACAAAAAACATTTGTTGTCTGTTTACCTAGCGCAGCAATTATGGGAATTAAAATAAGAGAAAGAATTATAAGAAGTTGTTTTTTTCTATATGTTTTTAATTTTAAATTTTTAAAACTCCACAGCCATGTACACAAAACACCTACCCCAAAAATAATAATAACAACTTTGATACCATTGTAAAAAAATAGACGTGGCATGGGGCTTCTCTCGTCAATTAGCCATTGATGTTTATCAAAGTCATAAAAAAAATTTTGGATATAAATATCAAGATCTGTTTGTTCGAAGAATAATAGAGTGAACAAAAAAATAATAAAAGTGAGACCTATCATTTTTTGAATCGTGAACATTTTCAAAAACCTTGAAATAGTTTTAATTAACCACACTTAAAATTAGAAAATAAAGTTCGTCTAAACTAATAGTTAACATGAGTTTTGCTGGCAATTAGCTCATCAGCAAAATCATTTTTTATAAATCTCTATTCATTCCCAAGAAAACTTCTTCCTAAGAAATATAAAAGGATAATTACTAAGATCCAAGTAAAGAAAACTAATATAACACCTACTGAACCCAGTTTTGACTCTTCCTCTAAAGAACCATCAAGCTCCATACTATATTTTTCCATAACCTCAATAGGAATCATTTTTGAGCCGAGATATATTCCCAATGGTACAAGAATCAGATCGTCTAAATGACCGATTACCGGAATAAAATCTGGTATTAAATCAATCGGGCTTAATGCATACGCTATGACTAACGCAATAAATACTTTTGCAAACCATGGAGTCCCGGGATCCTTAGATGCTTGATATAAAATCAATGATTCAGATTGAAGTTTACGTGCCCAGTTTTTAAAGAATTCCATTTTGATTCAGACATTCCAGGATAGTTAGGTTGATTTCTTCTACCGAAAATCAATTGAACAAACCCTTTGGTCACAAAAACCTCTGACACTCTGAAAGGTTCCCAAGGGAGTCTTTCTCTGACAGCTTCTTTATTGGGTTGTCCGTTCATGATTATAGTATTTCACAAATCCAATTATAAATTTTATATAATTACAATATCAGGTGAATAAAATTTTTAATTTTTCCTACATGCAAAAACTTAAAACCTTCTAAAAAACCAACATGGAGATTAAGATGCTTCGTGAGTTGACAATAATGTTTAAGGTAGTCGTATTTTTAACTCCTTTTCTCTTAATAACAGAATTTTGTTGGGCTAATGGTCAAGCCAATAAATTGTTACAGAATGCAGCCAGAAATGGGAACCTAAACGAAATCAAATCAGCGATTGAAAAAGGAGCCGACATTCATTTTCAAAATGATGATACTTTAATCAACGCGGCTCATCACGGCCATTTTAAAATCGTTAAATTCTTAGTTTCAAATGGAGCCGATATTCACGCACAAAATGGTCAAGCTTTAATCAGCGCTGCGCATCATGGACATTTAGAAATCGTTAAATTCTTACTTTCAAAGGACGCCAATATCCAAGCCCAAGAGGATCAAGCATTGATAAGCTCCGCATTTCATGGTTATTTAGAAATCGTTAAACTTTTGGTTAAAAAAGGTTCTGATATTCATGCTCAAAACGATCAAGCTTTAATAAGCGCTGCATTTCATGGCTACATTGAAATTATTAAGTTTTTACTTTCAAAAGGCGCTGAAATTCATGCCCAAAGCGATCAAGCATTAGTATGGGCTGTACAAAATGGGTATTTGGGAGCCGTTAAGTTTTTGCTTAAAAAGGGAGCAAATATTCATGCCCAAAATAATTTAATCTTGGTGAAGGCGGTGGAAAGCGCGGCAAGCATAAGGAACCCCGTGAAAAAAAATCATTTGAAAATCGTTAAATTCTTAATTTCAAAAGGAGCCAATATCCACGCTCAAAGCGATCAAGCTTTAAAAATAGCCGGAGAAAACGGTCGTGTTAAAGTAGTCGCATTCTTACTTTCAAAGGGGGCAAATTTTCGAGGTATTGATTCAAGCGATTTTAGAAAAGAAGTTCAGGAGCTTTTTGAAAAAGCTAAAAATATAAGCGAATAGATGGCAAGTTAATAAAACTAACTAAAAAACTGCCTTCAAAATATCGGCAAATTGACAGGTTGGGAAATTACAATGCGCTGATCATTTCTTAGCGTTACATATTTTGCGAACTCGATTCTTCAAGGCAATTTCAGCCACTAACTTTTTTATATGCTCTTTCCCTTTCTTAAGACCCGATACCTCGCTCGAATTTGCTTCGCGTACCGTATCTCTTTGAAGCCGTTTCTTTTCCGCTTCTAAAAAGTCTTTACTCCAGCGATAATACCGATTAGACAGAATACCTTTGTGACGATACAGATTAGAAATACTGTCTTCACTTCGAATCCAATTTTCCAATGGTTTCATATTTATTAGGTATTAATTGTCTTATCCTAATAGCTATAACTAGAAGGAGTAGGGCTAGTTTTTATATGTACAATGGGACGATTTAGAAAAAGCGTTTGGTATCATGCAAGAACCCGCCAGAGTCTAATATGAATTAATGCAGCAAATAGAATTTTTCAAAATCCTCACGAAAAATATTTGAATAGATTTTTATTTTTCTATATTGCCTTTCAATATATTTTTTCCCTCCTTTTGTTTTTTAATTTTAGCTTTTTCCAGAAGATTAAGAATATCGATGTGTTCATTTATTTTAATTTTATTTAAAAGAATATTGTCGATACTATCAATTTTGGCTCCTTTTTCAAGTAAGAGTTTAACAACTTCCAAATGTCCATATTCAGCCGCAAGTAAAAGCGACTTGTCGTTATTCGCATGTATATTAGCTCCATTGTTGATTAGAAATTTTGCGGTTTCCAATAACCCTTGGGCAGCTGCAAACTCCAAAGGAAAATCGTCTTTAACGTGAATATCTGCTCCATTATTAATTAGGAATTTTATAACTTCAAGCCGACGACTTTCCACAGCATTTTGCAAAGAAAGGTCATTTTGCGCGTGGATATTCGCGCCATTTTCAACTAAAAATTTAACCATTTTGAAGTTGCCACGATAAATGTTGGTAGCAAACACTAAAGCCTGGTCATTTTGCGCATGAATTTTTGCCCCTTCTTTAACCAAGAGCTTAACGATCTTGAGGTTGTTAGAGTCTGCGGCATTTACTAAAGCCTTTCCATTTTGAGTATTGATGTCGGCGCCTTTTCCAATTAAAAATTCCACTATTTTGATGTGATTATAATTCACAGCATCCACTAAAGCCTGATCGTTTTGCGCATGGATATTCGCGCCACTTTCATTTAAGATTTTTAACGTTTTAAGGCAGTTATTTGCCGAGGCAAATATTAAAGCGTCATCATTTTGCGCATGAATATTTGCTCCTTTAACTATTAAATATTTAACTATTTTCAAACGACAATTTTTTGAAGAAACGACCAAAGCCTCATCATTTTGCGCATGGATATTCGCGCCATTTTCGATTAAGAACTTGACCATATCAAGACTTGGGTTTCCTGCAGCATATACTAAAGCTTCTTCATTTTGGGCATGGATGTTCGCGCCTTTTACCAAAGCTAATTTTACCATTTCGAGGTTGCCTTGTTCGGCGCCATTTATTAATAAAGTGTTAGCGTCAAAATTAGCAAAACAAATCTCAGTCCTCAAAAGCAAAAAAATAAATAAAACAAAAAACTTTACCTCTTTTGATTGTATTAGAAACATTTTGTTAATAAATCCTTGTGAAAGATCATTTATCAAATTTAGGAACTTTGCCGTAAATTCCGTAAAAACTATTTTTCTATTTGGTTTTATTAACCTTGAAACTTTTCTAAATTTAATTTTTTATCTAATAACTGAAGTAACCCGTCCAAAATGGTTGCGGGATGGGAAGGGCAACCGGGTATAAAAAGATCTACAGGCAAAATATCAGTCACTCCATTGTGGACCTCGGAATGGTTAATATAGGGACCTCCTGAAATCGCACAGGCGCCGACAGCTATGACAATCTTCGGTTCCGCCATCGCGGAATAGGTTTTTTCTAATGCCTGCTTCATATTTCTGGAAACAGGACCGGTGATCAGCAATCCATCGGCATGGCGCGGAGACGCAACGAAACTGATTCCAAATCGGCTGAGATCCCAAACATTTGTATTGAGCGCTCCTAGTTCTACTTCACAACCGTTGCAGCCAGCCGCGCTAACCTGACGAAGTTTCAGAGATCGTCCAAAAAGTTTATTTATTTTTTCATTTAGAGCGACAACCTTAGGAGCCAATGATGTAGAAAATACCAAGTCCTTCCGGTTTGTCGTCGACAATTTATAGTTCCTGGTAAATTCGATAGCTCCTTCCGGGCAGCTTTCAAGACATTCAAGACAAAAAAGACATCGTCCGAGATCGAGATTCAGAATGTTATTCGATTTTCCGATGGCGTCTGTCGGGCAAGAAGATATGCATTGGGAACATTCCTTATCGCATTTTTCTGGGCTGATTTGAGGCAAACCGCGAAACCTCTCAGACACCACAGTATCATTGCTTTCCGGAAATTCCATCGTTTGGTGGCCCTGATGTAAGCGTTCTAAAAATGAATTGATCAATTTAACACCTCCGGTGAAAATTAAAGATCATGTCCGCAATAAGAAAGGTTGAAACTTTTATTGCATAATGGAAAATCTGAAATTTGTTGACCACGCATCGCCATGGCCAGTCCCATCCAGTTGTGAAATGACGGGTCGACAATTTTATAAGTGGAAAAATTTCCTCGGTTGTCCGTTAACGCAACATGGCAAATCTCGCCTCGCCACCCCTCGGTTAGAGAAACCACGCAAGAATTCGGGCGTAATTCTTTAGGAGGCACAAACAAAACGCCGTTAGGAAGATGTTGCAGGGAATCAATAATAAACTGTGCCGAGCGTTTTATTTCTAACCACCGCACTAGGGCGCGTGAATACACATCGCCATGAGACCAGGTGACCGGTAAAATTTGAGAAAACTTATAAAAACCTGAAGGGAAGTCATACCGAACATCGCGATAAATCCCGCAAGCCCGAGCGATCAGCCCTACCAGACCCAGAGTTTCACTGTCGGTTTGGCTGATAACGCCTGTTTTCTCAAATCTAGCTTGAACGGAAGGAGAATTTAAAAAAAGATCCATGCTACTTTTCATATAACCTAGGGTACTATCCAGCTTAAGCGCTAGTTCCTGAGCACGGGCCTGGCTGATGTCGTAAGCCACTCCTCCAGGGCGAATCCAACTTCTCCCCAGGCGATTTCCACATACCATAGCGGTCATATTAAGAAAATCCCCCCGAAACTTTCCGCAATGGGAAGCAGTGGGAAGAAAGCCTACATCCGCTGCCATCCCGCCTAAATCGCCAATATGATTGGCAATTCGTTCAAGTTCTAAGGCGATGGCTCGGAGACATTTGGCTCGAGGAGAAACACGGAGACCTGAAAGAGCCTCAATCGCCTGGGAATAAACGGTGGCATGTCCTACGGTAGAATCCCCAGCAAGAGTTTCAATATAAAACAAAGATCTTTTATCAGGACCACCGATGAGCGCTTGCTCTACTCCTCGATGTTGATAACCCAAAGCGCACTCAAGGTGAATCACATTTTCACCATGACATTGAAACCGGAAGTGACCCGGCTCAATAATTCCGGCATGAACCGGCCCTACTGCAACCTCGTGCGTTTCTTCACCTTCAAGGGTAAAAAAAGAAGTGACCGCCGGATCTTGATCGCTATTTAAGTTTACATAGCGTACTGGTTTCAACCAAGGGTGCCCGGAGGGTCTAATACCCTGCTGTTCCCATATTTCTCGCTCGAATAAATGCGCTTCCGGAAAATCTGAGGTCAATGATAAAAATGAATCCCCAGTAACCGCCGTCCTGATCAAACCCAGTTCCCCGGATTCCTCAAATCCCAGCGCTGCAAGAAGCTCAAGCTCGCCTTCCGATTTCGGATAAGAAAACAACGAGCATAAACGACCGCCCGATTTTAAAATAGCGGCTTTCCAATCGGAATTGTTTAAAATTGGAATATTTTCTCGCATCTCGGCATTTCCGTTATGCGTTATTAAAAACAAAGATTTCATTATCCGCCCCCCAATACCCAGGCCGCGTCCTGAAGACGTTCAGCCAAAAAGGGAGGAACGTAAATTCCTAGTAACAGGACTACCATTCCAAGCGCAGCAGGAGGCATCAAACTAGTCCATGATTCTTTTGAGTACGGTCCTTCAAAGGACGGTTTTCCCTGAACCATGGGAATTATGATGGCGGTCATGGCCGTAAAAATAATTCCTAGGATTCCAAGATAGACCGCTGCCACCCAGTAGAAATCTTGTTCAATTGCGCCAAATAGAATGATGAACTCACTGATAAAAAGCCCGAATGGCGGCGATCCCGTCAATGCAAGAATGCCTATAATCCAAAATAAAGCGTTCATAGGAGAAATATACAAAGCTCCCTTCACATCAGTGGCCTGTTTGGATTTGAATATTTGAATAAAATTTCCTGCCACCATGAATAAAGTGGCCTTGATGAGCGAATGATTGACGGAATGTAACATTGCTCCGTAAACCGCGCTACCGCCTATACCCACGCCCATAGATAAAATTCCCATATGTTCCACGCTGGAAAAAGCCAACAGACGTTTAAAATTAGGTTGGCCAATCACAAAAATCGACGCAACTGCCATAGAAAATAAACCAAAGATTAGCAATAAATTATTTGCAAAATTACCCAGTCCTGCGGCAACCAAAATTTGCTGGAAGCGAAGAATTCCAAGAAAAGCGCAGTTTAGCAACGCGCCTGACATCAATGCTGAAACTAGAGAAGGAGATTCGCTATGCGCATCTGGCAACCAGGTATGCATGGGAGCCAACCCCATTTTAGTGCCGTATCCAATAAGAATAAAAATGAAGGCGGCCTGAAGCCATAATGGGTGCCAGTTTGCAGCCTGAATCACAATTTGACCCAGAATCATAGAGGCGTCAGAGTGATCGATATCGGCAGATGCCATCATGAAAAGCAGGTTTCCCAGCAAAGCCAATCCAAGCCCTACCGAGCAAACCATGAGATATTTCCAAGTAGCCTCCAGAGATCGATGGTGACGATGAAAATAAATAAGAGGAGCGCTCATCAACGTGGTTGTTTCTATAGCAAGCCATAATAAACCAACATGCTGACTCAACGTAACGAGTGTCATACTTGATAGAAAAAACAGTAGACCTCCGATAAACACCTTTTCCGGCTGATTGAAAAAAAGACCTTCTTCTTCAAAATCGATCCGGGTATCTGTACCTTCATTCGCGAGAAAACCAACGGCATAAACAGAAACTGCCAGAAAAAGAACGCTAGTTATAGAAAGAAAAATCACTCCAATGCTGTCGAGTAAAAGCCAGCCACCCATCGCCGGATCAGGCCTATGGAGGACCATCTGACACGTCAGGATGGTGTGTCCCGTTGCCGTAAGAACTAAAAGTCCTCGGCGAATGCGGGCGTTTTTCAAGAGGAAAGTGATGATACCCGCGAAAACTGGAAGAAGTAAAATGGTAAGAATCATTTCTGTGAACTATCGACCTCCAAAGCTAAATCAGGATTTAAGGGGAATGGGTTAATGATAGTTTCCACTGATTCAGCTGGTGAACGATTGTTTTCGGTATTATCTAATTCTTGTTGAAGTTGGAACACAACAATTCCCATTAAAAAAACGCCTACAACCACATCCAGCATAATTCCAAGCTCTACCATGAACGGTTCCTCTGCGGCAACTGAAACTCCAAACAAAAAAATTCCGTTTTCAAATACAAGGTAGCCAAGCGCTTGCATTATTGCCTTACGCCGGGCAATGATTAAGAACAAGCCTACAAAAACGGAAAAAACTCCCGCCGGGAGTAAAATATGAGCTAGGTTAATTTCCGATAACTGAATCCGCGAAGAAATCCACCAGGAAAATCCAAGAAAAATCAAACCGATCCCCAGCGATTTACAGTAGCCAACATAGGGTTCGATCTCACGTTTTATTTTGGCGATTCTCAAAGCCCGCTTAAGCATCAAAGGAAGGGCCACACCTTTGGTCGCCATGCTGAATAAGGAAAGAAAGATTAAATGAAGAGACCATGTATCCGGGGAATGTGTGATAAATGGAAGACCTCCTAACAAAAACCCTTGAAGAGCCACTGCATCGATACAACTTCTTATACGACTGCTTCCAAGTAGGAAAATATTAACCATTAAGATTAGAACTAAAAAATAAGATACCCAGTGGATCATATAAGTACATCGCTAATAAGAAGGGTGAATAATGCTGAGCAAGCCAAAATCGAGGCGCCGATTAACATTTGAGGAATACGTACCAGGCACATTCGAGCCATGGAAGATTCAATCGCTCCCACTAGAATAGATAAGGCAAAAAGGCCTGCTATACATGCAAGAGAATCCACCAACGGATTTCCAGAACGGATTGGAATCATAAGCCCCGCTAACAGTGAACCCAAGATCCAAAATTTGATAGCTGCCGTCCACTCCAGAAATGCCAGATCGGGACCGCTGTGATCGAGGATCATGACTTCGTGGATCATGGTCAATTCCAGATGAGTATTGGGGTCGTCAAAAGGGATACGGGAATTTTCTACCAAAAAAGCAATAAAGAGGGATGCGAGGATAAGAATCAGACCGCCTCCGGTCAAAACCCAAAGTTCGGGCGTAATGCGAAAATAAATCTCTGTAAGTGAAACTTGGCTGGTTGCATGGGCGAGTCCAGATAATGAGATGAAAAAAACAGGTTCTACAAAAGAAGAAAACTGGATCTCTCGGCTTGCTCCCATTCCTTCAAATGCCGAACCCGTGTCTAATGCGCCCAGGACGATAAAAAATCTTGCCAGGCCAAGTAAATAAAAAAACAAAATTAAATCACCAGAGAAACTGAACAAAGAAGAACTACCGCCTAAGGGCGCCAGGCTTGCCGCCAAAACCAATGCGGAAAAACTCATAAGAGGACCAATACGAAACAACTTGGTCGTGGTATGACTGAGCGTCACTCCCTTTTGGAACAACTTAAAAATATCGTAATAAAGCTGTAACAGAGGATATCCCCGGCGACCTGCATAAAAAGCCTTGGTTCGATTGATAATTCCATACAGTAAAGGACTGAGGAAAATCGCAGCGACTGCGCTCATGTTATTTGAACTCCCAAAAAAGGGTTCCTATCAGAGATACTAAGATATACAAAATAAAATAATTTATGGTTACGTTTTGCAATCGCTGGAAGATGAGACTCCACTTTCGTATTCTGGAAAATAAAATGTCGTACATCTTTTCTCGGAAAATATCTATTGCGCGAGTTTGTAATTTAGCTTGAGAAGGAAAACATCCTTGGGGCGGGAGTTCGCTGTCATGCATTCCCAAAACTCCCCGGAAAAAATCGGTTAGCGGTTGTGCAAATGAGGACGCGGTGTATTGCATCCGGGCTGTTGGGCGCGCATAACCGCAGTCCCATGTGCCAGTACTGCGGATAAATTTTCGCGACATAACTAATCTGCGAAACCCTGCCGCCAGCCCAAGCACGAGTGCAAATCCAATTGCCATTCGGGTAATCCATTGCAAGGTTTGTCCGGTTTCGTTTAACGTCTGATGGATCTGAGATTGAGGTAAATGGGTGAGTTGTATCAGTACCGGAGCCAAGCTGGTGACAAAAAGGCTCGGAAAAAGGCCAATTACGGCGCAACACGCAGCGAGAAGAAACATTGGAGCGAGCATCAATGGAGGAGATTCATGGACTGTATCGGAATTGTGAGGTTCCAAGGGCTCTCGAGGCTCCCCTAGAAAGATCACGCCAAATGATTTGGTGAAGCAAGCCAGGACCAGACCTCCAATTAACGCCAATCCCGCGATTGAAATAATTGCGGCTAAATTAATCGACGGAACCTTGGGAATTATGCCGTCCAAAACTCCGAGAAAAATCAGAAATTCACTGACAAATCCATTCAGGAATGGAAGAGCCGAAATTGCAGCGGAGCCTATTAAAAATAATATGCCAGTCCATGGTATTTTTTTCATCAAACCGCCCAAGCGATCGATTTTCCTGGTGCCGGTAGCATGATAAACAGCGCCCGCTCCTAGAAACAATAACCCTTTGAACAAACCATGATTCACTATATGAAGGACGCTTCCGGCAAATCCTAAAATAGCCATCAAAGGTAAGCCTGACTTGACTCCAAGTAGTCCAATGCCAAGCCCCATTGATATAACCCCGATATTTTCAACGCTGCTATAAGCTAGGAGTTTTTTGAAATCGTGTTGAGCGAGAGCCGCCAGAATTCCGAATATGCCTGACATGACTCCAATAACTATTAAGCACCAGCACCACCACAAATTGGGCGGTCCTAGAAACTCCAAAACACGAAGCAATCCATAAATACCGGTTTTTATCATTGCTCCCGACATCAATGCCGAAACATGACTTGGGGCCGCGGGATGTGCCTCCGGCAACCATACATGGAAGGGTACAAGTCCTGCCTTTGTACCAAACCCAATTACGGCCATAAGGAATAAAGCGCCAGTCATAACTGGAGGATCTGTCCACTCATTAAAATTTAACGATCCTGATTTTGCTCCCAAAATGGCAAATAAGATCAGAAGAAATAAAGTTCCCAGGTGAGTTGCCGCCAGATAAGTCCAACCGGCTTTTTGTACTTCAATTTTTTCATGCTCAAAAACGACCAGGAAGTAGGAAGCCAGCGCCATACATTCCCAAGCCAGTAAAAATAACATTGCATTTCGGGCGACTACCACAAGTACCATCGATATCAACAATCCGTTAAATAACGCCCAGGAAACCCCCAGAGATTTCTTGGATCGATATGGCCAAAGGTAGGCGGCGCCATATAAAGCAGTTACAGCTCCAAGAAAAAGAATCAAGACAAGGAATATCGCCGAAAGTGGATCTATCCCGACTCCAAAATTTCCTCCAGGAAGGGACCAGGAGAATTCAAACTTCCAGTTCGTTCCATCTAGCAGGCTCTGGGTCGCTGGAATCAAACCCACAATACTACCGAGGATTGCCCCGCCTGCGCCGAAGCAATTTGCCAGGAAAGGCCGCCGCGTTGTGCAAAGAGAAAACAATCCTCCCATCGCAAAAATAAAGAGAGCGTTAACAAGAAATGTCATTGAGGAAACCTTTAAATATCATATTTGATTAGGACGACAATAGAGATCTTTCGACTCGGTTAAGTTCGGATAAAATGGTTTCACGACACTCTTGCTGTTGAATCGCTTCTCTGAATTTAGAATCTTGTAGGGCATAAGCAAGACGCGATGTCATATGAATATGGCCTCGCGCGGTCAGACTAAGAATACAAAACATAGCAAACACAGGCTCCTCATCAGTTGCCCCAAAAGTGATCGGTTGTTCCAAAAAAGAAAGCATGATTGTCGGTTGAGAAAGATTAAATATTAAAGGGCTTCGAGGATGGGGAATGGCTACACCATCGCCAATTCCCGTCAATCCCAACATTTCACGAGCCAGAATCAACTCAAAAACAAAACTCTGATCCTCCTCGGGAGGTAAGGGCAGACTTTGAACCAAAGACCTTATAATGGATTCCCGATCGCGCCCTTGCAACCGGTAGACTATTCCACCAGCCTCAAGAGACTTTTCCAGGGAGGGCTGGAGTACGCCTTTTTCTTTAGTTTCCTGAATTAGTTCCGGATTAAAAGATTTCTTATTAACTGTTGCCCATTCTAGAATTTCAGAACGAACAAAACGATATTGATCGTTGATTTTATGAGCGGGAAATTTTTTCTCAGCAATCAAATGAAAAAGATTTTTTTCGGATATTCCCAAGAGCTTGGCAACGTCTTCAATATTTAATTGCATATCAAAAATTCCTTTTATTACATTATAAAACTTGAAAAAACTTAGTTATCTATTTCCAAAATCAAATAAGATAAAGTAGATTCCCGCGAACCAGTTTTTAAGATTGTCGATTTTCTAGACAAATGTTAAAAAAATACCTATTCCAACTCACCTAAAGATATTAGAAATGAAATCAAAGCTAAATACTGTCTCCTTCTATTTCCGCATCCATTTAACGGTTGTGTCCCACCATTTTCCAATTTGTTCTTTAATTTTTCCCATACCTGTTTTCACTTTTTTCTCGTCTTTAAGAGATGTAGTTAGCTCATCAATTTCCTGATGAAGTCTGCGTACCTCCAAAGCTCGGCTTTCCCCAGTCTGCGCTTCATAGTCTTTCAGGTCGTCTGAGGCAAGTTCTAATGTCGCTAAAGCCTCTTCAGGCAAACCCTCATTCAATTGGATTTTTGCCAATTTCAAGTTGTCTGCGGCTTCAGCCAGAGGCAGTTCTACTAAATAGGAACTAAAGGCAATCCCATTATCTTGAAGCGTGAACAAATCGTCATCCGCGTCTTCTTTCATATCTTCTTTAAGATCTTTCTTGGCCGCTTCCAACATACGGCGCGCAACCACCATATCCAGCTTCATAGAAGTGTGTTGATAAACCGAAAAATCTTCAAGAGGTACAATGGCCGATGGTTCATCTTTTTTTTCTTCAGCCTTTATAGCGTCGCTTTTTTTGCGAACCTGTAATATAGGAGTAATAATATCTTCCACATGTTGCTCGTCAAAAATATCCACATATCTCTGCGAAATATCTTCCTCATGGTGATACTGAGTATCTCCAGATTTTATATCGGTAACAACCTTACGTTTTGGAACCGCATTTTCGATTATACGAACTAACTTGAGGCCCTGATCTACATGGCTGATAGCGTCGGCTTTTTTTCCATCTGCAATCGCTTGCCGGGCTTCTTCAACATGATGCAATATCCGGCCTGAGGAAAGAGCCACAGCTTGATACTCTTTGTCGGTTAGAATAGCAAGCGCTTTAACGTCAGTAACGGCAGAGATTCTCGCCTTGATATTTTTGTTTTTGCTCGAAGCGTGGACGACCGGATTTATCCCCAGGATAATCGTGAAAATAATTGCGAATAAAACGGCGATGTGAGCAGTGAAGAAAGAATTTTGTGCTTTAAACATAATTTCCACCTTTCTATTTTATTTATCAAAGACTTAAAATTAAGCAAAATTAACTTTCATCAACGTTTTTTGAATGATTAATTTGTTTTTGTTTATACATTAGTTCGTCGGCCCGGTTTAAAAAATCCTCTGCGGATTCTTCTTGATTAAGACGAGTTAAACCAATTGATAAACCGGCGCCCCATGGTTTAAGCATACCTATCGCTGATTCCATGATTTTATTCATTGTCTGTTCCGACCCTTCAATCGCATTTTCATTTTTTTGAGGCATTAATACGATAAACTCGTCTCCCCCAATTCGGTAACTCCTATCCGTTGCTTGACGAACCCCTGCCGCGACAATCTTAGCCAGTTCTTGTAATAATTTATCGCCAATTTGATGTCCATGCGTATCGTTGACCGCTTTAAAATGGTCCACATCGAGAAAAGCTATAATAAGGGAAGTATTCATTCGTCTGGCTCGATCCACTTCAGACTTAAGATCGATGTGAAACGTTCGCTTATTTTTTAGACCGGTTAATCCATCGGTTTGACTAAGCTTCTTTAACGCTTCCTCTTTTTGACGAATACGCCAAACCATCGCTCCAACGACTAAAGTCATTATGGCATCCGTTATCCAATCCCTGGGAGTCTGAGGCAGATGACCAATCTCAATAACTTCGGTTACTGTTGGTATCAACGGTAAAAAATAAATGGTTTTACTCAATTTCATTTATTAATCTCCAATAAGGGTCTTGCATTTAGAAATCGCGTCTTCAATTGCGGGAAAATAGTTTGTTCCTTGTAGATCTTCCACGGCCCGTACTTGACGAAGAACCTCCATAACATGAGAAGGGGTATTACAAAAAATAACTTTTTTGCCGATTTCTTTGGCTTTTGTCGCTAAATCCTCTAAAGCATAAGCGGCGGATAAATCGATCATCGTTACGTCTTTAAGTTTAATTATTAAAACCTGGTGATTATCCGCATTTTGATAAGCGTCTTCCATTTGTTTGACAGATCCAAAAAATAAAGGACCTTTAGGACTTAATACTTTAATCTTGCCTTTTATTTCATCCGGAATTGAGGTGGATTCATCAACAAAAGTTTCCAAATAACTTATTTGAGGTTTGTATACTTTTGAGATTTCATAAACAAAGCGAAAAAAGGCTAATATTACGCCGATTGCCATGGCTACTAATAAGTCTTCTACTATCGTTATTGTGAGAACTACCCAGAACACCATCTTATCGGTCGTAGGAAGTTTATTGAGGACAGGCAATATCCTATAATCCAGGATATCGATTCCAACCTTAAATAGAATAGCCGCAAGACACGCAAGCGGAATTTTTTCTGCATAGGGTCCTAAACCCAATACCAGGGAGAGTAAAACTAATCCATGCACTACCGCGGCCAACGGAGTTTTGCCTCCAGACTGAATATTTGCCACCGTTCTCATAGTAGCTGTCGCTGTTGTTAATCCTCCAACAAGACCGGCGGCGCAATTAGCTAATCCCTGACCAAACGATTCACGGTCGCTGCTGTGTTTTTCTCCTGTCATTTGATCGGCCACAATACAAGTCAATAAAGAGTCGAAAACAGCTAATCCAGCCAAAGAAGCGGCTGGCCAAAACAGCTCGCCAAATTGAGTAAAATCCGGCCAATAGAGATCTGGAAAACCTGTAGGGATATTTCCGATGTATTCAATGTTAAATCTTCCAAAATTAGCGATTGCAGTTCCAAGAAGTAAGCCCAAGAGAGGTCCTGGAACTTTTTGCATTTTGGGATACTTTTCTCCCAACTTCGGCCATAGCAATAAAAGCGCTAATGTGGGTATGGACACCATTATCGCTTGCGGATTAATATGCTGTATTGCAAAGGGGATATCTTCAATTCCTTCCATAACGGAATGGGGGGCGGGCAACCCCAAAAATGAGTCAAATTCGAGAATCATAACGATCACTCCAATCCCGCACATAAACCCGGCTACCACAGAATAAGGAGTGAAATAGATAAGCCGGGAAACTCCTATTAGGGAAATTCCAATTAAGATAATTCCGCTGAAAAAAATTATTGAAAAAGCTATGTTTAAGTCAGGCTCTCCCGAGGCCAACCGATAACCCACCATGATCATGGCTAGCTGAGCCATTTTAGGCCCAGTGGGTCCGCTCACGCCAACACGCGATCCTCCAAACAACCCCCCAATAATCCCTCCGGCAATTGCTCCCCACATACCGGTAATTGCTCCCAATCCGGATCCGACTCCAAAGGCCAACGCCAACGGAAGGGCAATTATCGCCACAACTATCCCAGAGAGTATGTCTTGTGAAATATTGGTAGACATTATTTTTATATTAGCCCAGGGATTAATTTCTTTTAAACTGTGCGCTAAAGTATCTTTTATAAATATGAAAATATTTTTAGTTTCGTCCGGATTGTTTTTTAAAAATAAATCTGATTTCATCTAAATTAAGTTTCCTGTTAATAAATTATCGACTTGCCACTTCTTGGGTGTAAATGAGTGGCAATAAAACCTTTATTTCGAGAAAATTGCGCTATTTAAGGTAAAAAAATACCTTCTGAAGGCAATAAGCCTCCTCTAGCTCTTAAAGCGAAGCGCCCGAAAAGCTCAAATGATAATTAAATCTAAAGTCGTTAGATTTTGGAAAAGCTGAAAACGATTGAACTAACCTAAATTAGGAGGAGAACGCGGGGAGTTGATGAGGGTTGAAGGCGGAAACAAATTTGAATTAGAATCTAAAACACTATGGGATGCAGGATCGATAAATTCTTGAAAATGAAACAAGAAGATGGGATCATCATCGTCGTTTTCGTCCATTAAAAGATTGTTCGACCAATCCAGATTGGAAGAAACGCGATGACTTGGAACAAACGATATATCCGAAACGGGGAATTTTAAAAAGGCATGATTAGAGATTAACTTATTGGAGTTTACTTTTTCTAAAAAACCAAGAGGAATAATTGCTAATGAAAATAAAAGTAGAACCCAATGTGTGGTAAAAACAAGGCGAGATTTAAAGAAAAATTTTCTTTTAAAATTTAAGTTAGGAAAGTGGAATATTTTTTTCATTAAAAATATTGTTAAATGATTTCTAAAAATAAATCCGGATTTATAACTATTTTATTTTTTATTCCTATGTAGCAAATACTCATTAGGGAAATCATTTCTATCACCCTTTTTTTTGCTCCTATTTCTTCTTCTAAATAACTTTGGGTCATTTGCAAACTTTGGTGCCCTGCTAACTCTTGAACATCCTTTAAACTTCCGCCTGCCATTAGAATATTCTTGGCGCAACTTGTAATGAATGTTCTCCGGCCCGAATGCGATGAAAACCCATCAAATCCTAATTTGCGATATAGTTTACCAAACCAAAGCACAAGCGAATGAGGAACCATTTTAACTTCCCGTTCAGAACGAATAATATAATCGTTCCGCTTTGGAAGAGGATTGCCTGTAAATGTCTTTTCTGCCATTAAAATTTTTAATTCTTCGAGAGATTCTTTTAACCTCTTATTTAGAGGAATATTTCTTGAGCATTTGCCCGAGGGATCTTTAAAAGCAATTTCATTTCCAATATTCCCTTCCCCATCCAAAACCATCCCCCAATTTAGATCGGCAATTTCGCTCACCCTTAAACCAGCCTTAAGGTTTAAAAGGAAAATCACCCTATCCCTTTTTGGATAACGGGTGGTTTCTAAATAATGAAGAATTCCTTTAATTTGCGCGTCAGAGAGAATTTTAGCTTGTCGAAAAGGCATAAGTTGGTTCCCAAAAATCGTGTTATGAATGGTTTTCGTAATTTAAAATACGGTTTAAGAAAAGTTAGAAAAAAGCTTTAAAAAGCGATTTTTTTTAAACTTAATTTAACTTTAAAATCTTAAAAGTAAAATATTAGTAGCAAGCCATATTAACCTTACCCTATTCATATTCCAAGTGTTTTTAGGTTTAATGATTTCCCCACTATCTTGGCGGCAACCAACCTAAGAGTTATAAGAGAATACATATCGTAGTAGTCCCCAGGTCTAGCCCTATTTCTAAAATCAAAATTAATAAGATATCTACAGCATGAAACCCAAATCGTTTACTTAAAAAATTATAATTTTTAATAAAGCTGGAATACCAACGAAAAGAGGCAAAGGCTAGGTAGGAGCGCTTCGGCCTCTCTCGCGGTATTCCCCTACCAGAAATTACGTTGGCAGGTATCCAAATTAATCCCTAAGACATCAACTAATTTTTTAACCAACCAGGTCTGCATAATTCAATTATTATTTTTAGGCAATTCCCAAAAAATTAGATTAAAGATGATTTTCCAAACTCCAAATAACTTGGAGGTATAGTGGAACTGTCCGTGTTTGCATTTGTCAATTGTGCCAATGTTAAATTAACAACCCCTTCAAAATCGGTTCCTTTTAAATTAGCGTGTTTAAAAATTGCTCCCGTTAGATCCGAGTTCTCAAAATTAACTCCTGTTAAATTCGCGTAGCTAAAATCCGCCAATGAGAGGTCAGCCCCGCGAACCAGAGCGTTGGTTAAATCCGCTTTAAAAAAATTTGCGCGATGGGATTTAACGTCTCCCAGCCGAGAATCCCGCAAATTAGCGTTTTTAAACTCCGCATTCATGAGAATGGCGCCTCGTAAATTAATTTTGCTTAGTTTGGCGTTATGGAATTTAGCGTTTTTCAAGTTTGATTGAGTTAAATTAGCGTTTGTTAAGTCCGAACCATTCAATTTAATATTCTGCAAATCAGCTCCAACCAAATGAATTTCGCTTAAATTACATCCGCTTAAATCTAAATTGCTAAAATTAGCTGATTCAATCGATTTTCCGCTCAAATCCATTCTAAAAATATTAAAGTCCGAAATCGTTTCCTTTAATTTTTTAATAAGAATAGGCTTATCTTGCGATCCCGAATATAGCTCATACAAAGAGTTCAACAAAGAACTCTTTTGACTTTCATCCATTAATTTTTTTTGTGTCAACAGTTCGATGAACGCTTCTAAAAACGAGATTAATTTAATATCATCCGCATTCCCAACCATAATAAATTCTCCATAAATAAACCGACTTAAATTTTATTTCAAGCCGTTCAATATTTCCCATGATATTTTTTGAGCCAGAATGTTTTTCGGTTAACGTTCCAATATCTAGAACTTGTTTTTGAAGATTGCAGTTGGCCTTGTCTCTCAAATGTTTTTCCTAGAAATCTTACCTTCTTAAGTTCTTTTTTACCTCTCTGATCTTCAACACTTTCCTTTTGAGACTGTCTTTTTTGTGACTCGATAGGCGATTCCTTATCTGTAAAACAGTTCAAATTTTATCTCCTAGCCCTAAACTTAATAAAGAGTAATAAAAAATCTATTTCATAATTTTATAACTAGTTTTATGTTGTGTCAAGGGGAAAAACTAGATATAATATTATTTTTATTAAATTATTATTTATTGTAAACCCCTTTTAAAGCAGTTTTTTGGTTTTTTTAAAGCATATTTTAATAACATTATTATTATAATTTTATATCTAGTTTTTCTATATATTCAATGATAATCCAAGAATACACCTATCTAATTGATTTTGAAGAAATTAACTTGAGTGGAGTCAACCTTAGCAAAAGAAATATGGAGGGAATTAATTTTTTTAAAGCCCAGCTTTTTCAAACTGATTTGACGGGTTCGAATTTAACCAAAGTGAATTTAGGTTTAGCCAATTTGAGAGGAGCAAAACTTAATTTAGCGAATCTGGAATCGGCCAATTTAAGCGACGTCGACCTGACTTGGGCGGACTTAAAGAAAACCAATTTAAAGTTCGCCAATCTTGCGGGCGCGACATTTCGCTGGGCTCGCTTTAACGATACTGATTTAAGGGGGGCCGACCTTCGGTTTGCTAAGCATTTAACCATTGAGCAATTAAAAAAAGCTCGGCTGGACAAGAAAACCCGTTTTCCAGAGCATATCGCTATTAATTGGAAAACGGACTCCTCTTTTGTTTTTAACGAACTGATCTCTAACGAAATTTAGTTAAATAAAAAGGGTTTCTACAAATTCTATATAAATATTTTTAAGCAACTAAGTCATTATCCCTAAACCTAACAAGATACTCTCATGAGCCGATCCTTTAAAAGAATAGTCGAAATTTCCTCCAAGAATATAAGGAGATATTCAAAGGACCTTTCTTCTATTTGGACGCAAATCTTAGACGGTAAAAGAATTGATTGCTTAGAACAGTTAGATCAAATTTCCAAAATCAAAGAATTATTACTTATTGAGTTTTCGTCTTTGGATTGCAGAGAAAATCCTCACCATAAACATTCCCTCCTAAAAAACGTCTTCCTTTGTCAGGATGATTCAATAGACATGGGCAAACTCGACATTAAATTTGATTGCGTTAATTGGCCGTTAAAAGGAGAAATTTTAAAAAAGGCTATAAAGGGTTTCGGAAATGATGTTAGGCATTTACTTCGTTATCTATTAATGCCTATTGGTATCGCCCGCCCGGTAAATACCCTTTTTAAATCAGGTGGAACTCCTTTGGTTAAAAGTCCTCATCTGGCGCAAAAAATTGGTATTTCGTCAGAAAACCTTCGCTTTAAATTAGAAGGTGAAAGTCAAATAAGTGGAAGCTATAAAGACAGGGTCACGTCAACCGCTATATCGGCGGTAGAAGATTTGATTCATTGGAATGCCTTGTCTGACGATTCCCTTCAAAAAAATATCAGAGAATCCATTCGAATTGGTTGCGCTTCAACAGGTAATTTGGCCATTGCCACGTTAGAGCATGCCAAGCGTTGCGGTTTTAAAGCACAGGTTTTTGTTCCCGACCATTTAGGGGAGGAAAAATTTTCCGCCATGAGAAAAGCCCTCTTACTGGAAGACGGATCCCCTAACGGGGAGATTATCCGTGCCGGAAATTTTGACGCAATCAACGCTATGTTAAGTCAGTTATACGATTATTATCCCTGGCTTTTAACGGTCAACGTCAATTTAAGACCGCGATATAAAAATGGCGCTAAGACTTTAATGTATGAAATTGCCGAACAAATGGACTGGCGTTTGCCCAATACTTTTAATGTCATTATGGCCTTAGCCGGAGGAACCTCTTCATCAAGCGTCGTAGAAGCATTCTTGGAATTAAAAGAGCTGGACCTTATAGATAAAAAAACACAAATGAAACTCTGGATTATTCAACCCGAAGGTTGCGATACCGTTGCTTCTTCGGCAATGAAAAAGGATCCAAACTCGAAATTCATAAAAAACCCCAAGAGTATCGCCGATTCTTTACTCATTGGCTATCCCGGAGATGCCGAGGCTCCGCTTAGATATGCTATTGAAAATAATGGGGGAGGATGCCTGCTTGACGATACGGAAATCGAAAAAGGAACGTGGGAGTTTAATAAATCTTCACTAGCGCTTCATGGAACGGAGCATGCCGGCGGTCTTGAGTGGGCAGGAGCAAAAAAATTAATTCTATCTGGAATGATACCTACAAATGAAACAACAATCGTCATTATTACAGGATCGGATCGTTCCAGGTTTGCCGACCAATATATTCCAAAACTTGCGAGAGGAGAATATAGGATTGATGGTCTTCAAGATTACAAAGATTTGATGAGAACGTTGAAAATTTCAACTTGAAGAATGAGATAAAGATATGAATAAAAATAATTTTCAACCATTTGACAAACCAACTATGGATTCCTTTCTAAAACTTGACGGAAAAAATCAAGACAAGATTTCAAATTATCCGTTTAATAATTCTAATGGGCGAAAAAAAAATAAAACAAATTTTGTGTTTGGAATAATCCAGGAGTTTGAAAACTACCATTTACCTTTTATCGCTTCTTGCGAATCTCTGGGAGTGAGCTACAAAACAATCGACATTTCAGGTCCGGATTGGATTCAAGTTATAGAAGAAAAGGGATGCGATGGTTTTCTTGTTTGGCCTTCTTTTAAATCAAGCGTTTGGAAGCGTATGTATGAGGATCGGTTGAAAATCTTGACTGAAGACATGAATAAGATTATTTACCCGACTTATGATGAAATTTTATTTAACGAGAGCAAATTAAGAATGTCTTATTGGCTAAAAGCCAATGGAATTCCCCATCCCCAAACATGGGTTTTTTATTCGCGCGAACAGGCTCTAGATTTTGCGCAAAGTGTCGATTTACCCTTAGTCGGCAAATGCGATATGGGGTCTAAGAGCGCAGGAGTTGAAATTCTTCAAACTCGATCCGAAATAACAAATTATATCAATCAAAGGTTTGGAGATGGGGTGGTTTATCGCGGTGGAGATGCCCGAGACAGGGAATGGGGTTATGTTTTATTCCAAGAATTTCTTCCAGATACAAAAGAGTGGCGAATGATTCGAGTTGGCGGTTCGTATTTCGGTCACCAAAAAGAAAGAGGAAAGGAATTTCATAGCGGTTCTGGGAAAGTGGGATGGTATGATCCGCCTCGATCATTATTGGATTTCATCCGTGAAATCACTGACAAAGCTAGATATACGGCTATAAATATTGACATTTTTGAAACCAGCGATGGAAGGTTATTGGTAAACGAAATCCAATCGCATTTTGAAGCTAACGTAGAGTCTCAAATGTATATTAATGGCAATCCAGGGAGATATTTGTACGATTATTCTAACTTTGAATGGCGATTTGAAGAGGGAGTCTTCTGTAGAAATAGCTGTTGCGACTTGCGGGTTCAAGCTCTTTTAGAATTATTAACCAGGAATGCAATTCAATTGCTTTAGAGATGAAGATTGATTTAGGGATCAAAAACCTCAAAATTCAAAGTTTTATTTTAAAAGGGCAATAAAATGAAAATCACAATCATTGGAGCTGGGAATGCGGGGTTAGCGCATGGAGTTTTGATAGCAAAAGAAGGGCACTCGGTCACCATTGTAAAAACGACGCATTTAAAACACGAAGATTCATTTAATATTTTGTTTAAAACCCGGAAAATTGAATATGAAATGAGTTACTGTCGTGGCGTGGTTATGATAGATAACGCCACCAGAGATATTCAAAGCGCTGTTTCCGGGGCTGAAGTCATACTAGTTTTGACGCAAAGTGTTGCCCACGAAAATATTTCCAAACTAATTTCCCCTTATCTACATGATGGCCAGATTGTACTGATCGCTCCCGGGTATGCTGGGAGTTTTTATTTTTCGACAAAATGTAGGGATAAAAATGTTATTTTTGCCGAAGGGGAATCGCTTTCCATCGACTCCCGGATAATTTCTCCAGGACGAGTAAAGATTCTTTTTGAAAATATCCGAAATCCAATTGGAGTTTTCCCGTCTATGAAAACTGAAGAAACTTTGAGCGTATTGAGAAAGGTTTTGCCTAATTTAACGGCAAGGCAAAATGTTGTGGAATCCGCTTTTCATAATCCAAATCTCATTGTTCACACCATTGGCGCGATCATGTCTGTTTCCCGTATTGAATATAGCCACGGGGAATTTTGGATGTATCGAGAAGGCTTTTCCCCTTCAATTTGGAATTTGATGGAAAGTCTAGACGCTGAAAAGAATTTAATTTTAGATTATTTTGGTTTGACTTCCCAAAGCTTTGCAAAATCCTTTCAATTTAGAACGTCTGAAGATCTTGATGCGGACCCAATGGAAGCTTTCCTGAATTACGCTAAATCAGGTTCTCCAAAGGGGCCCAGCGATTCTCAAACTCGTTATATTACCGAAGACGTTCCAATGGGTTTATGTTTTTTGTCGTCCATTGGAAAAAAAGTAAATTTCCCAACACCCACTTGCAATGCATTAATAGCTATCTCCTCATCGATACATAATAAAGATTATTTTGGAATGGGAAGGACCCTGGAAAATTTAGGAATTGGTCAGTTTTCTTTAAAAGATCTACAAAAAATATTAAAGTTTGGTTTTTCAAAAGAGAAAGTCGCTTAATAACGCTTCATCCTGTTACATCGCTTTATTTATTTGTCTTGATTATCTCTTAATAAGGAGGGTTTATTGCTCGATTCGACTCATTCATGGATTGGATATTTGTCTTTAGCAGGATTTATTTTGGCGTACGTTATCGTGATTTTTGAAGAAAAACTTCACCTCCGAAAATCCAAACCGGTTGTTTTTATGGGTTGCTTTATGTGGATGTTAATAGGGATCTCTGAGTTTCCATTGGGAGAAAAACATGCTCATGAATATTTAAAAGAATTGATCGCCGAAATTGGCGAACTATTCTTTTTTCTTTTAGTCGCTATGACCTATATCAATGTGTTAAGTGAACGCAACGTCTTTCAGGTACTCCGAGCTTGGCTTCTTAGAAAGGGGATGGGATTTCGATCGCTATTTTGGGCAACAGGCGGTTTGGCCTTTTGTCTATCCCCATTGGCGGATAACTTAACAACAGCGCTTCTGATGTCTACCGTGGCCCTTGCCGTTGGAGAAGGAAATAAAAAGTTTATCGTTCCAGCATTTATTAACATCGTCGTCGCAGCTAATGCTGGCGGCGCTTGGAGTCCTTTTGGAGATATCACTACGTTAATGGTCTGGACCAGCCATAAAGTCGAAACTCTAGAGTTTTCTTATCTTTTTTTACCTTCTTTGGTTAATTGGTTAGTTCCAGCTCTTATCATGGCTCCTTTTATTCCTAAGGAAAAACCCGACCCGATAAAAGAAACCGTGACTTTAAAACATGGAGCTAAATTTATTATCTTCTTAGGAATATTGACCATTTCCACTGCAGTCGCTTTTCATCAGGTTTTAGACCTTCCCCCGTATTTGGGAATGATGATGGGGCTTAGCCTGTTGATGTTTGTCGGTTTTTACCTCAAGGAACGAGAAAACTCAAATGGGTTTAATAATGGGGACGTGGAACTCAATCAAAATGCTCCGCTTAGATTCGATGTCTTTAGAAAAGTTCAACGTGTCGAGTTTGACACTTTGTTGTTCTTCTTTGGAGTTTTAACCGCAGTAGGAGCTCTCCAATTTTTAGGATATCTAGCTCTAGTGAGTAACCAGCTTTATGGAAATTTGGGTCCCACGCTTTCAAACATTTGTGTGGGTGTTCTATCAGCCGTGGTCGACAATATCCCGGTGATGTTCGCAGTCCTAAAAATGAATCCCGATATGGGATTAGACCAATGGCTCTTGATTACTTTGACCGCCGGGGTCGGTGGCAGTTTATTATCTGTAGGCTCAGCGGCGGGTGTTGCCGTAATGGGTGTTGATCGAAAAAACTATACGTTTTTGGCGCACTTAAAATTCGCTCCCGTTATCGCCATTGGATATCTGGCAAGTATTGGCTGCTGGTGGGTGGTCACGACAAGTTTGAGGTAGTAAAAAATGGAAAAGTTTAGTTTTTGCTTTAGCGATCTAAAATTTTATATCTTATGGCTTCCTTGCTCGATGTCCACAATCGAGTGCGAGGGCTGGGGGGTTGAGCCTCCTCCTCCTGAAACCCAGCCCTCTTTTCTTTTTAAGCGATAATAAATTATGGATACCTCAAAAACCAAAAGTCATTATCAATCTGACTGGTTTAGTCAGTTGCTATCCATTGGGAAATCGGCCCTTAAATCGTGGGAAAAACACCTCAAGTTATTACTCTTACCAAAAACCAAAGAAGATTTTATACTTTGCAAAGACAAATGTTCCCATTGTTGTTATACGAGAAAATTTTGCACGTTATCAGAGGCAATGGTTATCATCGAATATTTAAAAACTCACTTTTCTCCAAAGGAGCAAGAGCGTTTAAGGTTGAGAGTGGAATCCACCGCTTCAACGCTTAAAAAATGGAGAAAACTTGGATTATGCGAAACAGATCTCGAATTTTTTAAAGCAGGCGGAATGGAATGCCCCTTTCTTAAAGATAATTCATGCTCAATTTATCCAGCAAGGCCTATTAGTTGTAGATCTCAAATTGCCCTTAAAGGTTTTAATATCGATCTTTGCCGACAACAAACAAGCTATCTAACGCCAAGTCATTTAAAAAATAAGGAACGCTTTTTAAGAAAACTCATCCAAGCAAAAGAAATGAGATTAGGTTTCTCAATAAATTTTGAACTAATAGTTTCTCCGCCAATGATTTCGGAAGCTCTAAGTAATTTATGGAAGCAAGGAGCTTTTTACGCCACAGATCAGATACCTCAAAATGCAATGGAATTGAGATTATCTTCGCAAAACACATTTAGAGATCAATCCTGGCAAGATGATCGAATCGATTTAAAAGTATTGGATCTTCCTTTAGTGTTGCCCGAAGAGGGCGAATATCCTCCAAACTTTCTGGTCTTAAAAACTAAACCTCAAATAAATGATATCTATGGCGACTTTGTTTCAATTGACAAGCAGCCTGAAATGGTAAGCCTTCACAAAATCCATCCTGGAGGTTTTTTTAATTGGGTGAAACGTAAGTTTTTTTGCAAACCAGACAATACTACTAACATTGGTCATACGCTTTGGATGACCGACTCCATGCAAGAAAGATTTATGATGTGGGAAGCGGCAAAACGAAGTCACGGTAACGTTTTATGCGCCGGTTTGGGTTTGGGAATCTTTCCTCAATATGCAGTTTCATTACCACAAATTAAATCGGTCCTGGTGGTAGAAAAAAACTTGGGAAATATTCAATTGATAAAAAATACTTGGAAGGAAAATCCATTTGAAAATGTAGAAAAAATTTCGATTATCCATTCAAAAATTGAAGATTATATTACGCAATCAAAAGAAAAGTTTGACACTATTTTTTTTGATACCTGGGACGCGCTTTTTCTTGAATATCTCCCGCATTGCAATTTTTTAACCAACCTTTCACTAGGTAATTTAAATGATAATGGAGAAATATTACATTGGGGATACGACCTAATGGTGCGTGATTTTTTAAAACAAACGGAAATTGTTTACTCATTGAAAGAGTCCTTTTTATGCTTAACCATTAATGAAATTTCACGAATGGCGGTGGCGTTCCCTCTTTTTAGAAGCCTGTTAACTTGGCTTAGCAAGAATCCAAAATGCAATAAAAATGATTTATTGCAAAAAGCATATGAACTTGCCACAGAACAATCGCAAAACCTTGGGATATTAAAACTAAGCGAATCAAAGGGCGGTAAAAAAGTATTGGAAATGAAATATTTAAATAAAAAGAAAATAGAAAACTCTTTTCTGCCACCCAACGGTTAATTGTTTTTTTATTAATCTTACAAATAAGTTAACAATGGAAACCCAACCCACTTCTCTTAGCCCAAAATTCTCAGTTGTCATTCCAGTTTTTAATGAGGAAGAAAATTTATCTAAATTAACAAATGAACTTGTCTACCAATTAAAAATTTTGGGACATTCTTATGAAATAGTTTTCGTCGATGATGGAAGCAATGATAATAGTTTTCAAGTGATTTCAAATCTCAAAAAAGAAAATGAAGGCATAAGGATTGTTCAATTGGCTTCCAATCAAGGCCAAAGTGCAGCTTTTGACGCTGGTTTCAAAAATTCATTGGGAGAAATAATAATTACTTTGGATGCTGACTTACAGAACGACCCTGCGGACATTCCACATCTTTTAAAAAATTTGGACCAATACGATATGGTGTGCGGATGGCGCGCAAACCGAAATGATCGCTTTATAAAAAGAATTTGCAGTAGGATCGCAAATACAATTAGGAATTTTTTAACTAATGAAAATATTCGAGATACTGGATGTTCTTTAAAGGTTTTTCGAAAAGAGTGTTTACAAAATATTAAATTATTTAAAGGAATGCACCGATTCTTTCCGACTCTTGCAAAAATAAATGGGTTTAGAGTTGGGCAAATAAAAGTTAACCATCGGCCTAGAGTTTACGGATTATCCAAATATGGAATCTTAAACCGTCTTTGGTCCCCTTTTATTGATCTTCTGGTTGTGCGTTGGAAAATTAATAGAAATCTAAACTACGAAGTTTTAAGGATTGATTGAGTGACTACGCATTATTGGCTAATTGTAGGCTTTTTGGGATAAATTCTCTTTTTTATGAGGTTTCTAATCCAATGGATAATCTCCGAAATAAAGGGGAAAAGCATTATACCGGTATCATTTTGGTTTTTTAGTTTGGGAGGAAGCGGCCTTCTTTTAATTTATGCAGTCCATAGAAAAGATCCTGTTTTTATTGCAGGTCAAAGTTTAGGTTCTGTCGTTTACATTAGAAATCTCATTTTGCTCTCAAAAGCAAATAGAAAATAATTTTAATGAAAAAACAAAAAATCAACTCAATTAGTCCCCTCTTAGTTTTTTGGGGTGTATTAGTTTCTATTTCTTTAGTTTCCCGTCCATTATTGCCTATCGATGAAACTCGCTATTTAGGGGTTGCGTGGGAAATGTGGCGAACTAATGAATTTTGGGTTCCTCACTTTCAAGGTCATTTTTACAGCCACAAACCGCCGTTGCTTTTTTGGCTTATTCATTTAGGTTGGAAAGTTTTTGGAGCGCATGAATGGTGGGCTCGATTAGTTTCCCCTCTATTTGGCCTGGGAAGCATATTCCTCACTATAAAAGCTTCGCAATTCCTTTGGCCTCATAGAAAAGGAAATTCTTTATTAGTCGGTTTTATTTTGATTGGCTTCTTACCTTTTCAAATTTATGGAACGCTTACGCTTTTCGATAATTTAATCATGTTCTTTTCCGTTTTGGGATTTATAAGCGTTATCCTGATCATAAAGGAAAAGCGCTTATTTGGATGGATAATGCTGTGCTGTTCTATCGGTCTAGGATTATTGGCAAAAGGGCCCGTGATATTTTTATATACCTTGCCTCTTCCAATTATTTTACCGTTAATAAATACAATTCCTTATAAAAGCAATTATTATTGGTATAGAAACTTTTTAATATCTTTATTGGCTGGTTGCTTCATAGCATTAATATGGGCAATTCCTGCGGTAATCAAAGGCGGTCCAGATTATGCTCAGGCAATTTTTTGGAAACAAACCGCTGGTCGCATAGTGAATTCCTTCGCCCATGCTAGACCTTTTTGGTGGTATTTTTTTCTATTGCCCGTATTTCTATTCCCTTGGTACCTTTTTCCTTCGATATGGCGCGGGATAAAAAAAGTTATTAATAGGGACGATTTAGGCGTCAAATTATGTCTAATATGGATACTCATCCCATTTTTTATTCTGATGCTAATTAGTGGAAAGCAATTACACTATCTCGTACCTTTGCTACCCGGAGCGGTTTTATTAGTTTACAAAGGTCTTTTAAATTCAAATTTTAATGAAAAAATTATAGATAAGGGTTTCCCAGTTATTTTGCTGTTTTTTTTGGGAGGTATTTTTATATTTTCAACTTATTTCTTTAATTCATTTTTATCGCCACAAAAGCTTCAATTTGTTTTTCTGATCATTGGAACATTCATTTTTCTGACAACTTTTTTATTGGTTTCGGCTAAAACCAATCAAAGTCTACCTATCGCCTTTTCGATTTCTCTGGCTAGCGTACTATTTATAATTATCTCAAATATTGGAGTTTCAAAGTTTCTTAAAGATAATTATGATTTAACCAACAAGGCGCTTAAGATAAAGTTTTTCCAGGATAAAAACCTTCCAGTCGCTTTTGTTGGAACTTACCATGGAGAGGTTAATTTCCTTGGCAGATTAATAACCCCAATAATTCCCCTCAGCGAAAGAAATATAGGCGATTGGTCACGTGAGCATCCACAAGGAAAAGTTGTATTTAATTGTAAAACTCCTATCTCAAAACTCCCAACAAAACCAAATTTCTATCAAAAATATAAACTTGGAGAAGCGACCATATGGGACGCTAAAACCTTGATGGAGTTTTCAGAAATTTGGGACCTTTGCCAAAAAAAACCTGAGAAATTAAAGAAATTAAAACGGCTTTTAGATTTAAATACTCTTAAACAAAAAATAGGAGCGTTTTTCTAATGAAAATAATCAAATGATAAAGAGAATAATTCATCCTCCTTTTGACCTATACGTAAATATAACTTATTAAAAATAAAAGAAATGATATATAAGTCAAAAACCGGATGGAACATTTAAGATAATTTGCGCAAACTCCACTACAGGCTAATGATAGCCATTTGATAACCTTTATTGGAGCTAGTCAAATGAAAAAATTACTTTTAGTATTGACAACCTTGTTCTTTGTTTCCACACCTTTAGTTGCTTTTGCTGAGTCGCCCTTAGAATTACAATTTAATGCAAAAACGGAAGCCAAAAAACATAATCAAGAAGGGATACATTATTTTAACCAGGGACATTTTGACGAATCTCTTAAGCATTTTGACGCCTCGGAAGATATTCAACGTACTGGTGAGGTGTACTTCAATGAAGCTTTGGCATACGACAAGTTAGGTAAGCATGGAAAAGCGACAATACATTTTAAGGAAGCTAAAACATTGGCAAAAGGAAATCCTAAAATTTTAAATTCTGAGATTTTGAAATTGCATTTAAAGAAACACTAGTTAATTAAACTCTGTAGGGGGATTTCTCCATTTTGAAGAAAAACAGAGGCCTTATTTCATAATAAATTGCGTGCCAACCCTCAGGCACGCAATACTTTAAGAACTTCTAGAAAAATGATATTAGCTAACTTCTAATAATCTTTGGAAACTTATCACAATTTTTATAATGGACCATTACCATTTTATTTTATTTGGAAAGAACTGCGGTGAATGCCATTCGACAAAAACATGGTCGTCCCCAAGTTTCAAACATCTCCAAGCCAAATTCATATAATGTTCTCAATATCACCAAGCGCCGCCCGTTATTATCTAAAGTACTTAAAATGATTTCTCAAATAATTGAAGATAAACAAAATGCGCGTGTAGACCAATGTTTTTTGTGTCATTAAACCACCTCATAGACAAACACTCTAATATCTTACATGCCAAATTTAATTAACACCTGGGTAGGCTACTTCTCTCTTTTTATTTTTATATTCGCCTACGTCTTTATTATTTTTGAGCAAAGACTTCATCTCAAAAAATCGACTCCCGTCGTTATCGTTGGATGTTTTATGTGGTTTTTTATTGGCTCTTACGAAGCTAATCATGGGACTATTCGATCCAATGAATTTTTAAACGAATTAATTATCGAAATCAGCGGTCTCTTTTTCTTTCTTTTTGTGGTAATGGTTTACATGAAAACTTTGGAAGAGCGAAATGTGTTCAAGGTATTGCGTTGCTGGCTGATTCGAAAGAATTTTAGTCTTGGCCAGTTGTTTTGGATAACAGGGGCAATTACTTTTATCTTGTCTTCTATTGCAAATAATTTGACCAGCGCTCTTTTAATGGCTACGGTTCTGGGGGTTGTAGCGAAAGAATATCCCAAGTTCATTATTTTGGGATTTATTAATATTGTTATCGCTGCCAATGCTGGAGGGGCTTGGATTCCTTTTGGAGATATCACAACTTTGATGGTATGGGCAAGCGGTAAAATTGCAACTCCTATGTTTGCTTATCTATTATTACCCGCTTTAATTAATTGGATAGTTCCAGCTTTAATATTGTATATGTTTATTCCTAAAGGCAAACCAAAGAACGAGATAGTCCATGCTGAGTTTAAAGCAGGAGCAATATTTATTGTTATCCTAGGAGTTTGCACCATAACTTTAGCGGTAATTTTCCATCATTTTTTGCATTTACCCCCTTATCACGGAATGATGATGGGTTTAGGTCTTTTATTACTAAAAGGGTATGACCTCCAAAGATCTGATGAAATAACTATTACAAATAAACCTGTGAAAGATTCCTCAAAAAAAAGACTTCATGTGTTTGATATTTTTCAAGAAATAAAAGAAGTGGAATTTGATACGCTATTATTTTTCTTTGGGATACTCATGGCTATTGGCGCTTTGCAATATCTTGGATTTCTCACTGTCGTTAACTATCGACTTTATGGAACTATGAGTCCTATATTTGCAAACGTGTTGATGGGTATTGCCTCGGCCATTGTAGATAATATTCCCGTTATGTATGGAATTCTTAAAATGAACCCTGATATGGGGGTTGATAATTGGCTGTTGGTAACTCTAACTACTGGTGTAGGCGGAAGTTTGTTATCCATCGGGTCAGCAGCTGGGGTTGCCGCAATGGGGGTCAATAGAGAATATTATACATTTCTGGCTCACCTTAAATGGTCGCCTGTAATTGCATTGGGTTATATTGCCAGCATCATATGCTGGTGGTTAGTCACAATTAATTTGAGATAGTAAAAAAAACCTTCTGTTAATTAATTTTGAGTTTTTTTGTTTTTGCTAGATGTCCGCAATCGAATACGAGGGCTGGGGTATTGAGCCTCTTCTTGATACCCAGCCCTATTTTTTTTAAACTGGAAATTAAATATAGATATTTCAAAAACCAAGAGTTATTCAGTTCTTCCATTGTTCAACTGTTGCTGAACCAGACCCTGCCGCAAGGTTTTTAAGGGAAATTATGGCTATTTTCATTCTCATTCCTTTGCTTCCCCTCTTTGCTTCTTTCATTCTTTTTTTTGGGGGACGTCGTTGGGGCGAAGACAGTCACCGGATTGGGATTCCGGCCATCGGTATTTCCTTTGTGTTATCCGTCATAGCTTTCATAGAAGTTTTGATAAATGGACCCTTTACTATTTCGCTTTATCGTCTTTTTCAATCCGGTTCTTTAACCATTGATTTAACTTTGTTCGTTGACCAACTGACGGTTTTACTTTTACTCTTGGTTACGGGAGTCAGCGGAGTTGTACATGTGTATTCCTCTCGTTACATGATTGGAGAGTCCCGATACAATCGTTTTTTCTCCGTCATTGCCTTATTTACTTTTTCCATGATTTTGTTGGTCATGAGCGGCAACCTGTTGATGTTGTTGATTAGTTGGGAAGTCATGGGTCTTTGTTCTTATCTGTTAATTTCTTACGCAGCGGAACGACCTTCGGCATGCCGGGCGGCTACCAAAGCTTTTCTCGTTAACTCGGTCGCGGATATCGGTTTCAGTTTTGGCATCATTCTAACCTTTTATACCTTTGGTACGCTTGATATCCAGACTATTCTTGCTCAGGCAGAAGGCATACAGAACCATACCATCAATATCCTAGGATGGATGGGCTTGGATCTTCATATCAATACTTTGACGCTCATTCCTTTCTTCCTCTTTATGGGGGCTATGGGAAAATCAGCGCAATTACCCTTTCATATTTGGTTACCTTTAGCGATGGAAGCCCCAACTCCGGTCTCGGCGCTTATTCATGCGGCTACTATGGTGAATGCCGGTCCTTTTTTGTTAGTGCGATTAAGTCCGCTGATTATCCTTTCTCCGTATGCCATGACGTTCATTGCCGTTATTGGCGCCGCTACTGCGATATTTGCCGGTATAGTTTCCTTGACTCAATCGGACATCAAAAAGATTTTGGCCTATTCCACGATCAGTCAAATCGGGTTCATGGTTATGGCCTGCGGTTTGGGAGCGTTTGCGGTTGCAATTTTCCATTTACTTGCCCATGGGTGCTATAAAGCGTTCTTTTTTCTTTCAACCGGCAATGCGTTGCGATCCGTGGAACCGGGGCATAGTCATGGCGACCATGAAAGCCAGCGCTCTGAGGGTATGGGAATCTTATATGGCGGAGCCCTGTTGTTGGCTTTAATACCGCCGTTTGTGCTGTTTTCCGGACCCTATGAATATTTGTGGGGAATCACTGGAGTTGCTTCCGCCGCGATAGGATTTAAAATCATTGGTTTGATCACGGTATTTGTGGCTTCCCAATATCTTTTTAAAAGTGTTACGTCGCTTTTTGTTCACGGTCCAAAGACGTATTGGCCCGCTTCAGGACAGCACAAACAATTTGTTCGACCTCAGTTTATAAATCGTTCTATTATCACCGGTCTTTTACTGGCTACCGTTTTTGCAGGCGGCCTAATGACTCTGTTTTGGAGTTGGTTTGCCAACTTTCTTGCTCCGGCTTTGAATATCCCACAAGTTATGTCAGGCGAAGGGACAATCAAGAGTGGCTTTCCTATTTGGCTTATAGTTGCTCTTGGCGTTGCGGTGGCGGGGTGGGGCTATGCGTACTCAACACAGGTTCGTCCCCAACAGGAAATCTCCAGGGCAAACGGGAGAAGCAATCGATGGTATGTCTTATTTTGGAATAAAGGGTATTTTGATGAAATCTATGATGTTTATTTGGTAACTCCAACCATTCGGTTTGCAAGGTGGTTGTGGAGTTTTATTGATGTAAAGGTTATAGATCGTTTCGTTCATTTTATCGGGACTTTTGCTGTGAATTTCGCCAGATGGTTGTGGAGTTTTATTGAGGTAAAGATTATAAATCGTTTCGTCCATTTTATCGCGACTAATTCTGTGAATTTTGCCGGTTTGTTATGGCGAATTGTTGATATCCGTTGGTTGGACCGGAAAGTGGGACATGTAGCAGGACAAGTTAATACTGCGGGGCAATTACTGCGTGAGATTGAATCCCGCGCCATCCACCATCAATTATTAGTAATTATATTTTGGTTGGTGGCGATGATATGCTTTTTGTATTTGTTTATTTAATGGGTTTCCGATTTGTATCATTTAAATAAAAAAAATGGATCTGGTTGCCAAGGTATTATATCCCTTTTCTTGCGTTAACTTGAAAATCCTGGAGCTTACTTCTTTCATAGGAAAGAGATTTCTTGTATGTCTATATTGATGGATCATTTGATAAGCTGGATGATAGCCGTTCCATTTATAGGAATCATCATTCTGGCATTTGTTAGCGATGAAGAATCGATTCGACGAATTGGCTTAGGAATCACTCTAATAGAGTTTTTTTTATCGCTGATACTCTTGGGGAGTTTTGATTCCACTCAGCAAGGTATGCAGTTCGTGGAACGCCTGGAATGGATGCCTACATTTAATATTCAGTATGCGGTTGGTGTTGATGGCATTAGTATTCTTTTAGTAATTCTCACAACCTTTCTTGGTCCAATCTGTGTCCTTTGTTCTTGGACTGGAATTACAACACGAGTACGAGCCTATCTCTCGCTGATCTTATTGGTAGAAGGTTCCATGATTGTGGTCTTTACAGCTCTTGATCTTTTCCTGTTTTTCATGTTGTGGGAACTTACAATGATTCCCATGTATTTCATGATTACTCTTTGGGGAGGGCCAAATCGTATTGCCGCTGGGATTAAATTCGTTTTATACAGTCTAACGGGAAGCTTACTGCTACTGGTAGGAATATTGGGTATTTATCTTAATGGAGGACAGACCTACGATCTTTTAGCATTATCTGAACAAAATTATTCTTCCAACCAGCAATTCTGGTTATTTCTGGCGTTCTTTTTGGCTTTTGCCATAAAGATGCCCATGGTTCCCTTTCATACATGGCTCCCTGACGCGCACTCCGAAGCCCCTACGGCTGGTAGTGTGATTCTGGCTGGCGTGCTTTTGAAAATGGGGGGATATGGATTTTTGCGTTTTTGTTTGCCAATGTTTCCGGAGGCTTCGGCGAGTTTCGCTCCATTAATATTATGGTTATCGGTCATAGGTATTATCTACGGCGGATTTATGGCCCTGGCACAGTCCGATCTGAAAAAACTCATAGCCTATTCTTCAATCTCTCACATGGGTTTTGTTACTCTCGGAATTTTTGTGTTCAATAGCCAGGGTATTCAAGGCGCAGTCCTGCAAATGTTCAATCACGGGATAACCGCTGCTGCTTTGTTTATTTGTGTTGGCCAATTATACGAACGCACTCACACTCGAGCGATTTCTGACTACAGCGGTTTGCATAAACCCATGCCAAGGTTTGTCGTATTATTCCTTTTATTCTCAGTCGCCGCCTTTGGGCTACCAGGCACTTGTAATTTCATTGGCGAATTTTTAGTCTTGGTAGGAACTTCCTATATTAGCTTTGCCATGGTTCTTATATCTATGGGCGGTATTCTATTAGCTGCAGCATACATGTTGTGGATGCTCCAAAGGGTTGTGTTGGGAGAGCCAATGACCGAAACTGCCAAAGCGCTCTCTGATATATCGAAACGGGAATTGGCTACGGTGATTCCTTTGGCTATCCTTGTATTAGGTATTGGATTGTATCCTGGACCATTAATGGAGACGATGAATGCGAGCGTGAACTATCTAATCCAACAAACCAAAGGGTTGCAAACATCCGAAGTGTCCCAAATTCAGCATATTCCCTAAAACAAACCATTTTCCAACTTTATCTGGACTGAAGCCATTAGTTTTTTGGGTAATCGAATAAAGCCATGACGTTTCAATACACCATACACCCATTCCCGGAAATTGAAATGTTATGGTAACGCTTCAAATAGCAAGATATTCGTTCAGTGAGAACGGCGGTGTAATAATGTCCCAATGTCTTGGACTTTTTCCATATAACCTTGAGGCTCCAGCCATTCCATTTATAACAAAATAAGCATCGCCAGAAACCCCGCCACATTTGCAATCAAACATTTCGAATTGACAGCGTTCCGTGAATCGACGAATTAAATTTAGAACACTATTAACATTTGGACTCCTTAGATTTTGATGTTTGATCCCAAAAATATCGCAGCTAACTGCTAGATAAAAACGTTTTCCGTTTAGCTCCAAGATTCGAGAATTATTTTGTTCTTTAGCTAAATAAATTTTAGCTAATTCGAATTTTTTTCGAGTTTTGATGGGTGGAGTTTTCTAGCGACCGTAAAGACTCCGCTTTTTTTAAGATCAAAATTGGAATTAGGAAATTTACCTTAGGATTAACTTCTTCTATACTCCAAGATCAAAGCGTAAATTGCTGGAAGTACAATCAAGGTCAAAATGGTCGCAGAAATCAATCCACCAACCATGGGGGCCGCGATGCGTTTCATAATTTCAGATCCAGTCCCCGTTCCCCACATGATGGGCAACAGTCCTCCAATTGTACTGAATACAGTCATCATGATAGGACGGACACGTTCGGTAGTCCCCTCCATGATGGCTTCTCTTAGGTCAAAATTATTTTTAAGTCGATCTTCTTTTTCTCTTTTTTGACAAGCGTGGTCGATGTAGACCAACACCAGAAAGCCAATTTCGGCGGCGACGCCTGCCAACGCAATAAATCCAACAATAACCGCCACGCTAAGTTCAAAATCAAGATAATAAAGCAACCAGATTCCCCCGACTGTCGCAAATGGAAGCGACAGCATGACGATCAAGCTTTCGGTGATATTTCCGAAATTAAAGTAAAGCAATAGGAAAATGATGAGCAAGGTCAGAGGAACGACAATTTTCAATCTCTCTTTGGCTCTCTCCATGTATTCGTATTGACCGCTCCAAGTTAAGCTGTAACCCGGTGGCAGTCGCAAGTTTTTCTCTAAAATTAGTTTGGCCTTTTCAACATAACTACCAACATCAATATCTTTCAGGTCAATATAAATCCAGGCGTTTAAACGAGCATTTTCGCTTTTTATAGCGGGAGGACCTTTTTTAATTTTTATTTTAGCTACCTGAGCCATAGGTATGTGTTCTCCGCGAGGAGTTGGAATTAACACTCGGCGGAGCGTGTTGATATTGTCCCGTAGTTCCCGACTATATCGAAGGTTGATTGGATAACGCTCCAACCCTTCTATGGTCGTTGAAATATTCATTCCTCCAATTGCGGATTGAATAATATTTTGAATGTTCCCAACAGTAAGGCCATAACGAGCGGCTTCTTTTCGATCAATCTCAAAATCAAAATAATTACCGCCAACAACACGTTCTGAAAAAACACTTAAAGTTCCAGGTATATCATTAATAATAAACTCAATTTTTTCTCCAAGCTCCTGAAGAACATTCAAATCGTCCCCAGCTACTTTGATTCCTACTGGAGTTTTAATCCCTGTTGAAAGCATGTCAATTCGCGTTTTTATAGGCATTGTCCAAGCGTTGGTCACGCCTGGAATATTAATCGCCTCGTTCATTTCTTGGATAAGAGATTTAGGGGTAATACCAGGACGCCACTCGTTTTCCGGTTTAAGCATGATCGTTGTTTCGAGCATGCTGAGAGGAGCAGGGTCGGTGGCGGTTTCGGCACGACCTATTTTTCCAAATACATGATGAACTTCCGGGAATTGCTTAATGATTTTATCCGTTTGTTGCAGCAACTCTTTGGCTTTGGTGATGGAAATGCCTGGAAGCGTCGTTGGCATGTATAACAGATCGCCTTCATTTAGTGGCGGCATGAATTCTGACCCGAGTTCTTTGAGAGGGATTAGCGTCATCCAGACGATAAATACGGACGCTAATATTGTAACGACCTTCATCCTCAAAACTACCCAGATAATCGGTTTGTAAATTGAAATAAACAGCCAGTTCAATGGATTCTTTTTTTCGGGCAGGATTTTACCGCGCACAAAATAACCAATGAGAACAGGAACCAATGTAACGGCTAAAAAGGCCGATCCTGCCATCGCATAGGTTTTGGTAAACGCCAAGGGGGAAAATAGACGACCTTCTTGGGCTTGTAATGTGAATACGGGAAGAAAAGAAACGGTAATGATGAGTAGGCTGAAAAATAAGGCGGGGCCTACTTCGCATGATGCTTCATAAACGATCTGCCAATGACTCTTATTATCGACATCCCTTTCTTTATGTTTATGAAAGTTTTCGATCATCACTATAGAGCCGTCGATCATTGCTCCAATCGCGATAGCGATACCTCCTAGCGACATGATGTTGGCGTTCAACCCCTGCGCATTTAAAATAATAAACGAAATCAATACTCCAATAGGAATAGTAACGAGAGCGACCAGTGAAGACCGAATGTGCAATAAAAAAATTGTGCATATAAGAGCGACTCCAATAAATTCTTCAACGAGTTTTTCCTTTAAGTTATCAATAGCTCGTATAATAAGTCCGGAACGATCGTAAACAGGAACGATTTCTACTCCTTCAGGTAAACCAGTTTTTAAGTCTTTTAGCTTCTTTTTTACACCGTTAATGACATCTAAAGCATTTTCCCCGAATCGCATAACAGCGATACCGCCAACGACCTCGCCCTCGCCATTAAGTTCTACGATCCCCCTTCTTAATTCTGGCCCTAGATGAACATGAGCAACGTCTTTGATTAATATTGGAGTTCCCTTTGAATCGACTCCTAAAGAAATATTATTAATATCTTCAATGTTTTTTATATAACCGAGGCCGCGAACCATGAACTCGGTCTCTGACATTTCTAGAAGCTTCCCGCCAACATCGTTGTTACTTTGTTGGATTGCCATAGATATTTTATGAATCGGGATGTTGTAAGCAATGAGCTTATTTGGATCTACTTCCACTTGATACTGTTTGACGTAACCTCCAATGCTAGCAACCTCGGAAATTCCAGGAACCGTTTGCAGTTCATATCGCAAATACCAGTCCTGGAGGGATCTTAGTTCCGATAAATCGTGGTTCCCTGTGGTGTCCACCAATGCATATTCGAATACCCAACCAACTCCTGTTGCGTCTGGACCTAGCGATGGATTTACGCCATCTGGTAGCCGTCCGGAGACGTAGTTGAGTTGTTCCAGGACGCGACTTCTTGCCCAGTACATATCCGTTCCGTCTTCGAAAATAATATAAACAAATGAAAACCCGAAAAAAGAATACCCCCTGACAATTTTTGCAAATGGGACAGAAAGCATAGCTGTAGTTAAAGGGTAGGTAATTTGGTCTTCAACAATTTGAGGCGCTTGACCAGGATATTTTGTAAAGACGATGACCTGAACATCGCTTAAGTCGGGAATTGCATCCAAAGGAATTTGTTTTATAGAATATATGCCCCATGCGATGATAAAAAAAGTTCCCAAAAGAACAAGAAATCTATTTTTTAGAGAATATGCAATAATATTTTTAATCATTAGCTTTCAATGGTAGTAAAGGGTATTGGAATATATTTTTCCGGAGATTCACGAAATTTTTGGCAACAAATATTTGAGCAAAAATAATAAGTATGTTTGTTAAATCTAAATTTAAGAACTCCTTCTGCATTATTTAGATCCATCCCACATACTGGATCGAATTGAGAATCTCTTTTTTCGTTTTTAAGAAAATAAAAGAACTTTTTGGTCAAATTCGGATCAAATTGAGTTCCAGATTCACTTTCAATAATTTTCAATACCTTTTCTTTAGAGAAGGCATTTCTATAAGATCTGCCGTGAAGCATTGCATCGTAAGCGTCAACGATAGTTAGAATCCTTGAAGAGAACGGTATATCTTCTTTTTTTAAACCGTCTGGGTATCCAGTTCCATCAAACTTTTCATGATAATGTCGTATAGCTTTCATGATTTCATCAAATCCTTTTATAGATTTTAATGAGTTGGCTCCTAAAACGGGATGATCTTTTATTTTTAAGAATTCGTTTTGGTTCAATTTTTCAGGTTTTTTTAAAATTGAATCTGGAATTCCAATTTTCCCGATATCGTGTAACTCTGCTGCGGTAGCGATATTTTCGATTTTGTTTTCGGGTAATTTTAAAAATCGACAAAATTTTTGAGTCAAATCTCGTACACGTCGCGAGTGCCCTTCTGTATAAGGATCTTTCAGGTCGATTAACGACGTTAGAACTAACTTAAGTCCCATCAGGATTTCAATTTGGTCCTTTTTTAATTTGAGGGAATTTAAAAAATTATTAATTAAGAAACCGGAAGAAACGCAAACAAAAATAAATAAGGCAATCATGAATCCAAAATGATATTCCCCTAGCAACGCTTCCTGGAAAAATGCTAAAACCAGAGCAAAGAATATGGCGATACATATTCCAGTGATTTTTCTTTTTATTAATAGTTTTTTTAGAATTGAGGAAATCATTTTAAAATAAGGTCTTGAACAACCACTCCAAACTAGGGTTCTATTTTCAAGGTTTAATGCCCAGTATTCCCAGATTTATTAGCTGGCATTGGCATATCATGCTTCATGTTTTGTTTTGATTTCATAGAATCTTTATTAGTTTCCTGAAACTTTTAGGGCTCCTTTGACATATTCTGAACTTTTTTGGATTCACGCATTTTATTGATTGCCCCTTTTAAATTACTTTCTGAATCAATCAGGAAGTTGGAAGAAGTCACAACGGTTTCACCCGCTTTAACTCCTTTAATAATCTGAACTTCTCCCTTAGAAGCAACTCCAAGGATTACTTCTCTGGAATCAAAACTGCCACTTTTATTTTGGACGATGACTAAATTTTTCTGTCCTGAATGGATGACAGCTTCTTCAGGAAGGGCAACAGTTTTTTTAGATACAGGCGACTTGATAACTATGTCGGCATACATATCGGGTTTTAATCGCCAATTGGGATTGCTAAATTCCATACGGACTTTAACAGTCCGTGTTTTTGGGTTCACAATGGGATCGATAAAAGTGACTTTTCCTTGAAATGTTTTACCAGGGAAGTAGGATAAGTTCATGGTCGCTTTTTGACCTACTCGAATCCAAGGCAATTCAAATTCATAAATATCTGCAAGAACCCAAATATTAGATAGATCTGCAATGGTGTATAGACTTTTACCAGGTTTAACGTAAATACCTTGTAAAGCCTCTTTTTTGATAACAAAACCACGAACAGGAGAATGGATATGCATGGTCTTTGTAATCTTTTTATTTCGAATTAATTCTTCGATTTGATGTTCGGGTACGTCAAATAATTCAAGGCGGCGTCTGGAAGATTCCAAGAGGGTTTTTGCGCCTCCGGCAATATCTGAAAATTGGTTGTCCTTTAATGTCTCTTCATACTTCATTGCAAGGAGAAACTCTTCCTGAGTTGAAACAAGTTCGGGGCTGTAAATCTCAACCAACATATCGTCCTCTTTGACTTCCTGCCCCGTGAAGTCAACGTACAGCTTTTCAATCCAACCTTCATATTTAGTGTGGATATGGGTTACTTTTCTTTCGTCGTAGGTGAGATTCCCAACGGTTCGGATTTCGCGTCGTAGGACTTTGACTTTTGCGACAGTAGTTTTTACTCCAATGTTCTGGACCATTGAAGATTTAATCCGAATTCCACTGTCTTCTCCTCCTTCATCCTCATAAACTGGAACTAAATCCATTCCCATTGGCGATTTTCCTGGTTTGTCTGCGGTAAAGGACGGATTCATAGGAGCCTGCCAATATTTTATTTTTCGCTTTGACTTTTTGCTCATCCCAGTAGAATCATCATTCCCACCTTTTATTTTTTTCATTTGCATAGATGGTTTATTTTTGAATTTTAATTTTTCTGTTAGAGATTGCTTGAAAGGTTCTGCTTTTTCTTTAGTCAGCATTGCCAATTTTTCTATCCCAAGTCTTGCATTTTTGAAAACTGGCGAGTTAAAAGCATATCCCAATGCAAAAAAGAAAATTATCAGGATAAATACGCTTGTTTTTTGTCTGGGCTTTGGAATAGGCCTTGATGGAAGTTTCCCATTATCTTCAGGGACATCCATAGGGAAAATAACATCTTCCTCATGGGGATCATCCGGTCTATTTAATTTGGGTTCGTTATCTTCCTTACTCATATGAGCCTCAGAAAAATTAATTAAATAAATCCTTACCAACGACGTTTTCTAAACCGGCAAGGTTTTTTTCATAATCCGTTAATTCGCGATGGTATTTTATTTCCCATTGGAAAAGTGTCACCTGATTGGCCAACAACGTTAAAAAGTCAACTTTATCCACTCCATAACCTGCTAAAGCTGATTCCAACGATTGACGCGCTTGCGGGATGATTCCTTTTTTAATCAAGTTGATGACTTGAGAACCTTTTTTTTCTTCCTCCCATACTGTTTTAATATCAAGGAAAAATTGATTTTTTAGCTTGTTATAAGTTTCTTTTGCTCTTGAAATTCGGTAACCCTCTTCGGCAACCTTTTTCTTTTGTTTGGTTTCAAACCAAATGGGAATATTGATTCCCACATAAGCGGAGACAAAATCGGGGTTGTCTCGAATAGTCGAATCTTCTCTTTGCCCATAACGAACCCCCACATTGAAATCAGGGAAATATTGTTTTTCCGCTAACTGCCTTGAAGCCTGGAATCGTTCAATCATGGCGGTTATTTGCTTCAAAATAGGCCTGTTACGTTCCAGCATAAATTGAAGATCGGTCATGGAATATTGAAACGGCGTTTGTTTGATCCCATGAGGTATTTCTAAGGGAGCTTGAGGTAACCTATTCATGAGGGTATTGAGTTTAGCTTTTTCAATTTCTTTTAACTTTTCAAGGCGAATCAATTCATCGAGAATTTTAGATAATTCCACCTGCGCTTTGATAACATCCTGCTGAATTCCTTTACCCACGCTGTATTTGGTCTGAGCGATGGTGACAAATTGTTTCAATAGCTTTTTATTTTGTTTGGTGATTTCGATGGCCGCGAGCACGAAGCAGAGTTCGTAATAAGATTGCTTAACTTCCTTAATTAATATTCGTTGGAGTTCGTCATAGTTTCTTTCCACCATAACCACGTTTTTTTGAGCGATTTCTGTTTTCAATCCCAGTTTTCCGGGGAATGGGAACTTTTGCATTAAAGTCACTTGCTTTTGGGTTACCGGTTCCTGTGAAAATGCAAAGGTGTCTACCGGTAGGTTCATCAGGCCAAATTGCAAAATTGGATCGTCTAGAGATCCCGCTTGATCGGGAATTTCTTTAAAAATATTTATTTGCTGTTTTGCTTCTAGAAGTTGAGGATTATTGATCAAAGCTTCAGAAATAAATTCCTTTAGCTTTTTTTCAAATAAACTTCCATCGTTTGCCAATACCGAAACAGGCAAAATTAGAATAAATGAAATAAAAAATAGTAAACGTTTCATAAAACCCTCACGAAAGAGGTGGTTTTCTGGCCTTTGGAATAGTGAAAATAAAAACCCGAAGGCTAAACTAGGGACAACTATGCCTGGCTAGGCAAAAGTAGCCACAAAACTATTGAAAGTTATGAAACGTTTATTTGGGAGGATGATAAAAAAGGAAAGGAGAAACTTCTTGATAATTGATTTCCAATTCGGGAACTAAGCTTAGTAGTTGAAAAGCAGGACTAATGGCTGGAACTTCTGTTAATACAGGTACCGTACAATCACTGCACATTTTTTTTGCCATATTGTCGGGAGAGCTTGTTGCCATACAATTGGTTGGGTCCATTACTAAATTCATTGCCATGGAGTGGGTGGCCGTTATTAAAGCAAGGCCAATGACCAAAGCAAAAATTATTTTATTTTTTCGGATGTTTTTAAGCATAGCAATATCAAAGTGGTTATATTTTAAGTATATTCCCTTTATTTGGGCTGTCAACTTTTTTCATCCTATAAGTTAGGTCGTTTAATTGGATAATTTATTCCATAGATTTTGAAGTTAGATGGCATTTGTTCAATTTTCCAATATCAGAAGATTGCTTAAAATCCATCCTCGCAGGCATTTAAGAAAATTTCTTAGGCTCCTCTATTGATCAGCAAATGAAAAATAAATACTAGGGAGGCCGGGAAAACTATTTTTTAACTTTTGAATAAATAATCAATTTAAGTACCTTCTTTAAATATAGAGTTGGACATTTCATTGAAAAAAAAGCAAAGATTACATTAAATTAATAAAGTAATTCGATTTTCAATTAGGAAAAGAAAATGGAAGATCACCATTGTCACGAGCACGAAAAAGAATCAAAGGACCCTGTTTGTGGTATGACAGTTGATCCCGTTTCCTCCAAGTTTAAACTTCGCTACGAAAACAAAAATTTTTATTTTTGTTCTCATCATTGTTTAAAAAGTTTTTCAAATAATCCCTCTCAATTTATTGGCTTAACAAAAGAGCAAGCGAAAACAGTCGAGCCTGGGGCTACGTATACTTGTCCGATGCATCCTGAAGTGGTTAAACAAGGTCCAGGAGAATGTCCCATTTGTGGAATGGCCTTAGAACCTAAAACGATTAGTGTTGAAAATCAAGAAAACCCTGAACTAAAGAATATGACTCGCCGTTTAATCGTGAGTGGAGTTTTGACGATCCCACTTTTTATTTTAGCAATGGGCGAGCACATCCCAGGCGTTCACTTGGAAAACATGATTTCACCTACTTTATCTACTTGGGTCCAATTTATTCTTGCAAGCCCAATAACAATATGGGGAGGGTTACCCTTTTTTCAAAGGGGTTGGAGATCCATAGTCCATCGTCAACTAAATATGTTTACGTTAATTGCTTTAGGAACTGGGACTGCTTATCTCTATAGCGTGGTAGCCACTCTAGTTCCTGAAATTTTTCCAGCTACATTCAGGGGAACATCCGGATCTGTAAATATTTATTTTGAGGCGGCAGGAGTTATCATTGCACTGGTATTGCTAGGACAAGTTCTTGAATTAAGAGCTAGGGAAAAAACAAGTAGTGCCATTAAAGCTTTGCTTGACCTTGCGCCTAAAACAGCAAGGGTTATGCAAGATGATCGAATAGAAATTGAGGTTTCTTTAGATCAGGTTCATAAGGGAAATAAATTAAGAGTAAGACCAGGTGAAAAAATTCCTGTTGATGGGAGGGTTATTGAAGGAACAAGTTCTATTGATGAGTCTATGATTTCTGGAGAACCTTTGCCAGTCAAAAAATATGCAGGAGAACCTGTAACCGGGGGTACGCTCAATGGCTCGGGTAGTTTTATTTTTGTCGCTGAAAAAGTAGGAAGCGAAATGATGCTCTCTCAAATTGTTGAGATGGTTTCCCAAGCTCAACGAAGTAGGGCTCCCATTCAAAAGCTTGCCGACACGGTAGCGGGTGTTTTTGTTCCTATAGTTGTTGGCATTGCTGTCATTACCTTTATTGTATGGGCGATTTTTGGACCACAACCTGCCATGGCATTTGCATTGGTAAATGCTGTTTCTGTGCTAATTATTGCCTGTCCTTGCGCTCTTGGTTTAGCTACTCCTATTTCTATTATGGTGGGTACAGGTCGGGGAGCTCAAGCAGGAGTTTTAATCAAAAACGCAGAAGTTTTGGAAATTTTTGAGAAGGTAGATACTTTAGTTGTAGACAAAACAGGAACTCTTACTGAAGGAAAACCTAAAGTGACTTCTATCGTTCCTATGAATGGATATAAAGAAAACGACATTCTTTATTGGGCAGGAAGTCTTGAGCAAGGGAGCGAACATCCGTTGGCTAACGCCGTTTTAGACTCAGCAAAGGAACTTAAAATTCAGTTGAAGGAAGTCGAAGATTTTGAGTCTCATTCTGGTAAAGGGGTAACGGGTATCCTTGATGGCCATAAAGTAGGACTAGGCAACTCCAACCTACTTCAATTTCTAAATATTGAACCAGGATCGCATTCAGATAAAGCAGAGGAGTTAAGGTTGAACTCTGAAACGGTAATTTTTGTTTCCGTAGATCAAATCCTGGCTGGAATAATTGGAGTATCAGATCCAATTAAGGCAACAACTCCACAATCGATAAAGGATTTAGAAAAAGAAGGAATTCGAATAGTAATGTTAACTGGAGATAGCAAAACAACAGCGGAAGTGGTTGCTAAAAAATTGGGTATAAATGAAGTTGAGGCAGAAGTACTCCCTCAGGACAAAAATGATGTAGTCAAGAAACTTCAGAAAAACTACCATGTTGTTGCCATGGCTGGAGACGGAATAAACGATGCCCCGGCCTTGGCACAAGCTAATGTGGGTATTGCTATGGGTACTGGAGCTGATGTAGCCATGGAAAGCGCAGGAGTAACTTTAGTAAAAGGAGATCTTTCAGGAATCGTTCGCGCTCGGCATCTAAGCAAGGCGACAATGCGAAACATAAAACAAAACTTATTTTTTGCGTTTATCTATAATGCGCTCGGGGTTCCTATTGCGGCTGGAATCCTGTACCCATTTTTTGGCATTCTTTTAAGCCCCATCATTGCGGCGGCTGCTATGAGCTTTAGCTCCGTGTCCGTAATTGTAAATGCTCTTCGTCTTAAAAATGTTGAGCTATAAAATAGTACTATAGACTATTAAAATGAGGATAAGCCTGATTTTTCATTTGATTAAGCAACTCTTTTCGATTCAAAATATTTGGCTGAGTTAAAGATTTTTAAAAAAAAATTGCGCCGCTCTAAAAATAATATTATATTGAAAATAAGAAAATTTATTTTTGGTCTTATGCATAAAATCGTTAAACATTCTTTTGTTCTCGCCATAGTAACCGCTATTATGTTTGTTTTTTCAACAAATATAGTTGCGGCAAACATGCACCATATGGATATGAGCGATTGCCCAATGCAAATTTCCTGTACCAACTGCGCTCTATCTAATATAAATTTCCCTCCACTTATTTTTCATAACCAACCCATCTTAAGTGCACCCTATTTGCATTTTGAGGTACTAGATTTTCTTTCCGCTTCACCTCCTGTTCCACCTCCCAAAAGTTAAACCCACTTTATACTATTTCTAAAACCTAAAAAACGCCTCGTCAGAGTTGCGTCTAGATAACCCTATTTGGGGTTTGATAAGACCTGACTTTAAGGGGAGATAATGGCATGGCCGTTATCATTTGATAAAAATCAATTTTTGAGGAGAATTCTCTATGAAAAAGATGATTAGTATTTTGATTTTAACGATATTTATTGGTGGCATTCTTTTAAGTTCAGTTGGATGTGAAACTCCATCCTATTCAAGAAAGACTGGCCAAAGAACTAACGATGGTCATCGAGGTCATTCTCATTAAAGTTTAAAAATTATTACATCATTAAACATGAAGAAATTCTTTACAAAAAAATTGCCAGTAATATTATTGGCGATTATGGTTGGTCTTCTTTCGGCTAACCTGTCCGCTTATGCCGTGCACCATATGGATGTATCAGATTGTGATATGGAAATATCTTGCGATCATTGTTGTATTCCAGCTCCAATCCCTATTAGCTTTCTGGATTATTACTCTGATTGTTTGTATGGTGTTGAAGAGAATTTCCCATTATTTAAATCTAATGTAAAAGCCCCTGGGTATAGTTTTTAACTAAAAAATTACCTTCATTTCTAGGCAGATTTGAAGGCGTTTCCGACGATTCTATTGAATCAACTTTGCATCAAATTGGCCTTGAAGAAGAAAAAACACTAAAAAAGAAGTTAGATGGTTACTTTAAAAAAAGTCGATCACTTGATTTATTGGATGAAAAAGAGAAGGAAGAGTATGAACAAAACTTTAAGGAAGCCAGTGAAATTGGAGGGTCTAAATTAGCTCAGTATGTATTCCATAGAAAATATGTCCTGGAAATTTTAGAAAAAAAATTGAAATTAAAATTAGAAAATAAGAAAAAAGGGTATCAATATGAAGAAGCTATTCATAATTTAATATTTCCAATTAGAACAACCTCTGACGATTTAGGATATAAAGATCATAATTTATGGCTCATCGATGAAAGACTTACCTATCAATCGTATATAGCTTCTGATAAAAAATTTAAGAAAATTCCAAAAGTTGCTATTGAAAGTGAAGACAGACCTGATCTTATCTGTTTCAGAGGTCCTTTTACTTTTAGTGAAAATGAAGCTAATCAATCGTCCATTGTAATTATCGAATTTAAACGCCCAGGAGTAGATGACTTTGACCAATCTGGTAAATCACCTGTGGATCAAGTAATTAGATATATTAAAACTCTTCGCTCAGGCGATGCGAAAACCAAAAATGGTAGGCCTTTAGCACCCGAAGCAGCTACTCCAATATTTGCTTATATTCTTTGCGATGAAGGTAAATCCATAAAAAATGTCATTAAAGATCGAGATTTTCGTGAAAACCCTTTTGGCGGAGCCTATTATTATCATGAAAATCAAAATGCATATATTGAAATAATCTATTATGACAAATTGGTTAAAGACGCAAAGAAAAGAAATAAAGCATTTTTTGATGAATTAAACTTATCTTAAACTCTAGCCAACTGTTTGCTATTAATTGTTTCACTTTGTATTCAGAGATAGATTTATCAAAAACGTTTTTTTTATTTTTAGGGGTTTTCATTCCACACTAAAGTGATACAATAATCTCATCTATCCAAGTAAGTCCTTCCTAAATCTTTTTATAATTTTATTCCTAAGTTCTAAAGTTATTCTTTGCCCCTAGCGGTATTATTGTTTTTATTCAAAAAACAGTTTTCTCAAAATATCCTCGTTTAAAAATATTCCTCAAGTAGTTCTCATTAGATTATTTAAGCCATTTCTTTATTCGTAGTTTCTTACTTTTATTCTTTTTTCTCATTTTAATAATGTAACGAGAAAGGATATGGCGATGAATTATCAGAATTCTAATACTCCCTTTTCTTCTGAAGTTAGGACCATTCAAGAAATAGAAGATGGTCAAGAAAACATAACCTGGCTCAATCTCATAGTTGGTTACTTGGTTTTATTGTTTCAGATGATTTCTAAACCAACCCTTAAATCCGTAGGTGTGGTTTCTCTGTTGATGTGCGTGACTTATTTTTTGGTTCTCTTTATTTTTGGAAATACTCTTCAGGTTAAATCATATCTGATTGCCATACTGATTTTCCCCATATTGCTTTATTGGTTTATTTATTTTATGGACAACTGCGCGATGCCGCCTGAAGATGAGGATCAGCTTAAAACTAAAAAGGATACTAAAAAACTTAATCATAGAACAAAACTTTAAATCTGGAATTTCAAACAATTTTATTCTTCAACATAATATTTTTTTAGATTTTTTTCTTGTTGGACAGTAATTTATTCTCTTCTTGGGTGTTTTTTTGAAACACCTTCAACATATCCCAGTAGTTTCTCAAATCTATCCTTTTTTCTAATTTCTTTAATTTAACAAGAAAGGATATGGCTATGAATCCTCTTCATTCCAATAAAAACTTTTCATTTGATTTATCTCTATTCAAAGATTTTTTAGGAATTGGCACTAGCGATAAGATTCTGATTCCCTTCACTATGTATTTCCTTTTTGGTATAGCCATCTACCACACAGCCTTCTCCCCTTTATATATGACCATCATTATCGAAAAATTAAACTTCTTTTTGATGTACTGCCTTTTTCTACTCGCTTTCTTTATTACAAATTTTTCGGTAAGAAACCTTGTTTTGATGGTTATTGGGAACTTAATTGGCGGGTATCTTGCCTACCTGTTTGAATTTCATCCGCCCTTCTACATTTATTATGGGGTTTAAATTAAAGAAAGGAAAAGTTATGAGTCATGAAATTTCAAACACAAAATACCCTTCTGGAATCAAAGTATTCTATGGGGTTGAGGATGGGCTAAAAAAAATACAATCTTTCTTTTCATTACCATTTTTTAAAAGCCTTTTTTGTGGGATATATACCTTTTCAATTTTTATTTTAATTTTTTTCCAAAGATTATTTGAGGCAAACATTACGCCTGTAGGTTTAGCTTTTATTTTTATTTGCCTTTTCTCTTTGCCCATTCTTATTTCTTATGGGAGAAATTTTGTAGAAAAAAAGGATATTGTCTGCGCAATGGTTATGCCTATGATTTGTTATTGGTTTATTAATTATTTTTTTCTACAGGCTATTCCACCAGAAAGTGCTGTTTCAGGTTATAGAATTGAAAGTCCAGTAGAGCAAAACCGTATTCCTAAGCAGAAATAATAAATCTTAGTAAAAGTAGGTTTTATTCATAAAACGTTTTCATAATTTTATTCCTATCCATTGGTTCAACTCATATATCCAAATTAATTCCATTCTTCTATTTTTCTTTAAACATAAATGTGTGAAAGGAAAAGTTATGAGTCAACTTAGAGAATCAATTCAAGGTGCGGTTTTAGAACAACCGCAAGAACCCATAAACATTGGAAAGTATTTGGGATCAGGAGCACAAGGTGAAGTATTTGAAGTTTCTATTAAACAAAGCACGTTTGCCCTCAAATGGTATTTTCCAAAAATGGCTTCAAAACAACAGAGATCAGCAATTAGGAAGCTTATTGAGATGGGTGCTCCAAGCGATAAATATCTGTGGCCCATTGAAATGGCAACAACAAAAAATGACTTTGGGTTTGGTTATATCATGCCCCTTAGGGAAAACCGCTTTTGCAGCATTGCAGATATCTATTCACGAAAAGCATCTCTTAACATGTGGGTTCTTTCTACGTTTTGCTTAAACTTAGTGGATGCGTTTTCAGACCTTCATTTAAAAGGTTTTGCCTATAAAGATATCAAAAGCGAGAACGTCTTTTTTGATCCTCTTACAGGTGATTGTTGCATTTGCGATTGCGATAACATTACTCCAGATGGTCAAAGTCATGATGGAATTATTGGAACTTTGGGATATTCTGCGCCTGAAATCGACAGAGGCGAAGCCAATCCCAGTATTAGGACAGACTTGTATTCACTTGCAGTTCTCATTTTCAAAGTGCTTTTTTTACACCATCCACTTGAAGGAATTAAAGAAACAGCGATTAAAATCCTTGATACACCTGCAAGGCACCGTCTCTACAGTTACGATCCCATCTTTATCTTTGATCCAAAAAATAAATCAAACCGACCTGATCCACTGCATCACCAGACCGTACTTGCTCACTGGCCTATATATCCACATTTTTTACAAAAACTTTTTATTCAGGCGTTCACTGTTGGCCTTCATGACCCTGACCAACGAGTTAGAGAAAGTATTTGGCGTAAGGCTTTAGCAAAACTCAGAGATGCTATTGTGGTTTGTTCCTGTGGAGCGCAGAACTTCTTTGACTTTGAAATTGGAAAAGTTCCCCCAAAAGGAATCTGCTGGTATTGTCAAAAACCCATTCCCATTCCTTTTCATCTTCAAATTGGGAATGACCACAACATTATCCTTAATTCTCAGACGACACTTTTTCCGCATCACTTGGAAAATGGAAAACCTTTTGACTTTACAAGTGAGTTAGCAAAGGTGATCAACCACCCAACTGTTCCGAATCTATGGGGACTTAAAAATTTATCAAGACGAAACTGGATCATGAACACGCCAGACAGACAGCAAAAAGAAATACCGCCAGGAAAATCTGTGGCTCTTGGAAACAACATTCATATTCGTTTTGGAGGTAAAGATGGAATGATTCTTTGCCAATCAAACAACTAAATAAAACTTTGGGAGATTTAAAAAATGACGAGTCCAAATATTGATAGACCTGGAGGGGAAGTAACTAAACGTGAGCTTCATTTCATCTGGATTGCTGATTGTTCTGGTTCAATGGGCATTAATGGCAAAATTCAAGCGTTAAATGAAGCTATACGAGAGTCTATTCCTCATATGATTGAAGCAAAAGAAGAAAATCAACAAGCAGAAGTATTGGTTAGGGCGGTTAGCTTTTCTGATGTTGCAGAGTGGCATGTTCAAGTACCAACGCCAGTTAAACAATTTAGATGGGAAGACTTAGAACTTGGTGGAGGTACAAATATGGGAGAAGCTATTCATTTGGTTGCTCAAGAGATGCAAATGCCTCCCATGCCAAAACTTTCCTTGCCTCCTGTTCTTGTACTTATTAGCGATGGCCTTCCAAATGATGAAAATGATTTCGATCAAAACCTTCAATATCTTATGTCACAACCTTGGGGTCTTAAAGCTGTGCGTTTGGCTATTCCAATTGGTGATGACTGTGATTTGGATGTATTGCGTAAATTCATTGGAAATTCTGAAATTGAACCCATTCCTGCAAAAAATGCAGAACAGCTTAAAGCTCAAATAAAATTCTTCTCAACGGTCGCCATAAAAGCTGTTTCTAATCCTCCTTCAATGCAAAAAGGTCAGTCCTCAGCTCAAGTGTTTGTTCCAAGCCATTTAGTAGCTGCGAATAATCAAGCTGGTGTTCTAGGAGTTGATGATGTTTTCTAAACATTTTTTATTTCAATTTGTGGAGAGATTTTTTATGAAAAGTCCAAAGATGGTTTGGCATGCCTTGGGTTCTAGTGTACGGGGAGCATCTCATGAGCGCACAGGACTTTGTAATCAGGATGCACTTTCCTGTTCCATTGATAAAAGGAGCAGAAAAAGAGTTCCAGGCATAGTTGTGGTATCTGATGGTCACGGAAGTCCTGATTATTTTAGAAGTCATAGAGGTTCAACAATAGCTGTGAAACAAACAACAAAAATTCTTAAAGAGTTTCATTTATTAATAAAACAAAAAAAACTGGGATTAAGTGAAATTAATGACCTTGGTAAAAATGTTGTTAGAAAACAGATTACTCAGCAATGGCTTGAGCAGGTCAAGCTTGATATTGAGGAAAAACCTTTTACAAAGTTAGAAAAAGAAAAACTTGGTACTGATTATGATTTCAAAAAAGAAATAAGTTCCTATGGAGCCACTTTACTGGGTGTCTTAATTTCAGAAGAGTACATGACCTATTTCCAGCTTGGTGATGGAGATATATTGTCTGTTTCAAATCAGGGTGATGTAAAGCGGATTTTTAAACCTGATGAAGAACTCATTTCAAACGAGACCTATTCTCTTTGTGATATTGAAGCTTGGAGAAAGTGTAAGTTTCATGGTGAGTCTCTTGAACATAGTCATCCTGCGCTCACTTTAGTTTCAACAGATGGGTATAGTAATTCATTTGCTTCTGAAAAAGCCTTTCTTCAGGTTGGCTCAGATATTTTAACCACTATTAAAAAAAAGGGCTTGGGCTTCTTAGAAACTCATTTAGAGCATTGGCTAAAGCTTGCTTCAATGGAGGGTAGTGGTGATGATGTAACCCTTGGGATTCTTTCTAGCATTGATAGAGTTGAAGAATCAAGCTCACTCATTGGTGCTTGAGAATGGATTTTACTGCCCCGCAAGGTATCTCTTTTCTTGTGGAAAAATTTGGGCATTCTGTTTTTGAAAACAGAAGGAAGCTTAAAGGTTTTTTGATGGACTACTGTGGTCATCATCCCAATGAGATTAACTTATTGCTTCATGGATTTGACGAAAAGGTTCCTTTTATCCTTCTGAATCCTGATAAAAATGGTTCACTCGCTTTTGTTCAAGAAAAACTTGTTTGCCAGTTGGAGAAAAAACTTTTTCTAACAAGAAATGCTGCTTCTTGGACCGTAGAAACTTGGGGGTTTGCTCTTGGGGTTCTTCCAATAAAAGAACCTGAAAAGAAAAAAGAATGTATTCCTAAAAAGCGTGTCAGAAAAAAAAATAAGCAAAGATCTTCTCCACCTTTTTGGTTTTCTTTTCTTGGGTGGATTGGGGTTGGTGATGATTATCCTACATTGGACTTAGAAGAAATAAATTTTATTCGTGTTTTTATCTTAATTTTTGGTATCGGTTTTGTCATTTTCTGCACATTACCAAAACAACAAATTTTTACGAAGATTAATTATTTATTTATTTTCATACCCTCTTTTTTCACTTTTGTAGTGGTTTTTTTCCTTGGCTTCAAAGGCCTTTTCAAATTAGGTTTTTGGAGTATAGTCTTTGGGATAGCCTTGCATAAGACTCTGATTGCTTTTTTATAAATTCACTTTATTCTATCCTTTTTCTATTTTATCCCTTCTTCTAACAATTTTAAAAGGATAGTGGTATGAACAATCAATTTTCTTCTGGTCCAAAACAAAATGCTCAACAGAAAAATCTTTTGTCTTCTTTTTCTAAGATTCTCTTCAACCTAAACAAACCTCTGTTTATTGGAAGTGGAAATATACGCATTGAAAAAGGTGTAGTTCTCGTTATTGTTTTTTTATTGATGCTGGAAAGCAACGTCTTTTTCTTTCCATATATTTCAGAAGTTGAAGGGGTGTTTACTGCTGTCTTTCTAGGTCTTGGTTGGGTTTTAGCAAGAGATCATGCCATGAAGCCTCTTCTTCCATGGATTGGAGGGATTTTATGTACTGGGTTTATTTGGCACCTTTCAAATTATTTTATTTAAATTCAACTAAAAAATTACTTAACCTCTTCTTTTAATAATTACTGTTGAGTTAGGAAAATACTATGGAAAATGAAACTTCTTCTGCCTTAAAGCAACCATTAGAACAGATTAAAGGTGAGAATGAATCATTAAGATTACTTGATTTTTCCAATGAACTTGCCATTGACAGTGAACCAGAGTCTTTTTGGAATTGGGCAACTACTTATAGGGTTGGGAAGATTAAATCACCTATTTTTGGTTTGGCGTTATTTGGTGTCATGTTGGTTTTTATAGAGCAGTATCTTATCAGTAAACTTCTATTTCCTGTTGGAACAGGTTTTATATTTGTATTTCTTTCATTTTTGATTTTACTTGGACAATCTTCTTTACCAACTAGACTTCAAATAGAGATTATTGCCTCCCTTTTTTTCCTTATGCTTCTTTGGAGGTGTGTAGATTTCGTATCAAATCCCATTCCTTACTCCAAAATTAATCCATGGACAAGTACTGAAAAGGAATTGCCAAAAGCTTTACCTCAAATTCCTAAAAAAGGTGTTTCTCATGATAAACAATAATCTTAATTTTGCATTATTAGAAATATCGGAGACAAAAGAAGCTCATACCTTAGATCTTCAAAAAAACTCAAATAAAAAAGATACTTTGGAACTTTTTTCTCAAATATTTATAGTCTTTATTATTGGTTTTGGAGTATGTCCACTATGGCCAGGTGACGGAGGGTTAATATTTTTTACCTTAGTAAGCCTTTATTTGGTTTGGTCGCATAAATCTAAATTGGAAGAAATTCTTCCTTGGGTTGGTGGAGTGCTTGGTATAGCATTAATCTGGTTTAGTACTAAATTTATTATTAGAATTCTTATACCTTTTGCATAAATAGTAAAAATAATTTTAACAAGAACCAAAATGTTAATGAGTCAAAACTTGGTTTTCCATTTGTGCTTGTTGAATAGCCATAGAAACTAATTTTTCAGCTAGAAGATATAAATTGATGGTGTCCTGTTTATTGTATTCAAGCAGATTTTGCAGAGCTTGTTGATCGCCATACTTTATGTAGCGTCGCCAGCGTTTAATGGCTTTGCCTCTTTTGGTACTTAAAGGCTCTGGTCTTACAATATCAAACGTGTTTTCTAACACTTTTAAATTTGTTCTTACTTTTAATTTTTCTGCGAATAAGAACAAATCAATGATAGGTACTTTGGGAATCGCACCAGGAAACTCTTTTTTTATCATGGGTAGGTCAAATTTTATCCCATTATAGGTAATGATTAGTTTACAAGCTGACATGGCATTTGCAATATCTTCATGGGTAAGATTTTTTCCTTTTATTAGTTGAGTGCAGTCCATTTCACCTTCTGATGGCTGGTACAAGCCTAGAATAGAAATAGGGCCATTAAACCGAGAAGTCTCAATATCTAAACAAAGTGCTTGGTATTTGTATTGCTCGTAGAGTTTGCACCAGGGAAGAAGGGATTTAGGCATGAAGCTGATTAACTATAATTGCTTAATAAACTTTTTGGTTATCCCTCTCTCCCTAGTGTCGTTTTTTCAAAGTGACTTCTTCATCTTTGGAGCTGGCTTAAAGCCTACTGTCTTGCTGGCTTTAATCTTTATTTCCTGGCCTGTTTGAGGGTTTCTCCCTTTTCTTGCTTTTCTTGCTCGAACGGTAAACGTACCAAAGTCAGGGTAGGAGAAACGTTTTTCCTTTTTTATGGATTTAGCAATAGCTTCAAATGCCGCATCTAGCATATCGTTTACTGCTCGCTTGGACAGGTCATCATTTTTGCAAGATTTTAATACAGCATCGATTAGTTGGCCTTTGGTCATAGAATGCTCCTTTTTAGTTTAAGTTTGGTGGTTTGAGAACCTTTTTTCTTTCTTCTTCGGTTTTTTGCTGCAATTGTTTTATTTCTTTTATAAAACTCTCAACTTCTTCAAGGTCTGCATTCATTTGTTGTAAATCAGGTTTTGGAGACACTGCTCCAGATGCGGTATCATGACCTCTTAAATATTTTGAGCATTTGGACATTCCCTCATTGATTTTTATCACTGCTTCATTTTCTACCTTAACTTTTAATAATCTGTTAGTTTCAATGCCATGCCTAAATCTTTGTACGGAATCATTGTAAAGCACTTCTTCAATAACTCTTTCCCAAACTTCCCTAAGAGTTCCATAAAACCACTCACCAAATGAAATTAGCTCAAATTCTTTTTTAAAATCTTCTTCCTTACGGTTTTGCAGTATATTTTTTAAATAACCAATCCTTTTTTTTACAGACATCCCTTGCCAGGGTATATCTGAATCGCAAATTCCTACCTTCTTTCCCACCCTTTTTACGTTTTGTGTGTGAAACATAACCTGTTGCCTACCAGCTTCATCCTCAAGTACCCTTAAGAATACCAAATCATGTGTAAAAATAATTACTTGTCTTGTCTGTCCTTCTTGAACCAATCTTCTAGCTACTTTTTCACGCCAAATATGGTCCAGGGAACTTACAGGGTCATCGAAAACGATTCCACTTGAAAAAGAAGATGTTTTTAGTTCTGCCAGAAAAGCTGAGACTGAAACAGCACATTGCTCTCCTTCACTTAGAATTTCTGAAGTATCCAGCCTATGCTCAAGGCTTTCGGTTAATTGCAGTTCGTGAAGAACTTTTCCAGATTCACCGGATTTTTTCAGATTAATCTTAATATCCTCAAGGCCAATGGCCTTTAATTCATCCAAAAGAGCATCATTTAACCCTTGCGTAATAATTTTCTCTGAAAGCTCTTTTCCCTTAACTGTGATTCCAGTTGTTTTGGTTGATGCGATACATTTTTTAAAACATTCTAGTTTTTTTAAGTGCTCAACATATGCAAAAATTTCATCCTTCTTTTCAAAAAAATGCCGGTGAGATTCAAGTTCCCTAAATTCTGCAAGCAATAATTTCCTTTCCTCCTCTTTAACCATTTCCTGAAAATTTTTTATTTCTACATCTAAACTTTTTATAGCCTGATGCAGTTCATCCAGAGGTAGCTTGGGAGAGGGTTGAATATGCTCGAAATTATTTTGAGAACATGCTGAGTTGATAGAATCCCATCTTTTTTTTGATCCATCCTTAAACTCCAACAAACCATCTTTTAAATCTGGTTTTGCTTCTCCAATTTCTTCAAGAGTTGAGTCATTAATCTCAGCAAAATGCGATTCCAGCTTTTTGAAATTTTTAAAGAAGATATTAAATACTCTTTTTTTATCCTCCGCCTTCTTTGCAATATCTTCCTGAATAAAATTCCAAAACCTCCTAAGACGGTCTTTGGCATCATCCTGTAATTCCTGCTGGCAAAGTAAACAAAAGCTTCCAACCTCCGTGACAGGGAACGGTTTATTTGGGTAAGCTGATTGCTCAGAATAGTTTTTTGCTGCCTCAAACATCTCCCGCCACAGAGCCTCGCCTACACCAGAAAGAGGCTCATTCCTGAAAGCTTCGGTGGAAGCAAGCTTGGAGGCTTCCTGCGCATTTTTCAACTCAGTATATTTAGTTTTTAAATCTTCAACATTTTTATCCTGCAAACCTTCATCGAGTTTTTTCGTTTGTTCGAGTAAAGTTTCAAAACGCTTCCTTTTCCGCTGGATTTCAGATGCCTTAATTTTGGGATCATTGGCCTTTAATTCATCACATGATTTCTTTACTTGAGCCCATCTATCCTTTTTCCCCTCAAAATCCTTAACAAGTTTATCAATCTCCGACACTAAAGTTTTTGAGGTGAAGCTTTTGAGCATTTTATAAGCCGCCGTATCAGGTTCAATCATGGAAAATTCAAATTGTTTTCCAAGAATGGAATTTCTTTCACCCTGCAAGGTTGTTTTTAAAGAATTGTACAGGTGGGCCAGCTTCTCAAATACATCCAGTCCGTAAGGAATATAAACAACATCATTGGCTTGGTCTAAATAAACTCTGGCGCATTTAGAGTCATAGACCGCAATAGAACCCAAATGTTCTGGGGCTTCTGCATTTTCTATCCATTTCACTTCTTTTTCTGTGCCATCTACCAAAACACAAAATTTGGCTTCTGGAGTAATTCCATCTGGTTGCAATTCAAAAATATTTGGGACAATTTTTTCCTTATCTCGTGCCCGGCATGCACTTTTCAAAACCCTTGAATAACTCGATTTCCCCGTGGCATTCTCCCCATAAATGACCGTCACCCCCAATTCCTTAAACTCTAGGGACTGATTTGGTTCAAGCGCATTGACATAAGAAAGATCATACATGGATTTCAAACAAACTTTTTGACTTGCAGAAGCAGTCTCAGATAATCCGTCTGCCAAAATCAAACTAGGCGTTGGTGCTGGGTTTTGAGGGTCACATAAGCCATTTTCCTCCTTTACCATCAATATAATCTCATTCTGGTCCTCAACAGAAATTTCCCCTTTCTCAAATATTCTACGAACAGCATCACCCTGCCATTTTGGTAAATTTTTGGCCCACGTAAAAATTTCATCAATGATATTCACTCTTTTTAGCCCTTATGATGGAAACTTAGTCTTGCCTAAAGCTTAATTAATCACAGTAATGCCCTTTACTTTGAAACCAAGTGTATCAAATTTCTTGGATTACTTCAGTATGTTGAATTTAATCTTAATTGTAAAAAATACCGAAAATCAACACTACAAGCTTTAAAAGCTCCCAGCTTTGATTTTCCTATATGGCAATGAAAGACAACTTTGAACCCTTTGACGACTTTTTCAAGAAATATGAAGCGTTTGAGAATATGGGAGTGAGTGACATCATTAAGCGTTATAGCTCCACAGAAGCAGAATTAAAGCAGACCATAGCTTTTCTCATCGACCACCGTTATCAGGAACGTGATGCAGAGCTTGAGGTGCTTGACAAAAAAGCAAAGAAACTGCTCAAAAGATTAGAGGCCATCCATATCCAGCGTATGCTTGAAGAAATCCAGTGCTTTAAGGACGTGATTAAGCTACAAAAAAACCTCTTTAAAAATGGTCAACATCCTAACTGAAGAGAAGTTTAGAAAACTTGCTTCCCTTGATAAAAAGAAAGCCTCATTGATGTGGCAGTTTTATCTATCAGGTGAAGGAAAAGAAAGGCAGGAAGCTGAAGAGTTGCTTGATATTGAGCTTTACCAACAAGCAAAGAAAGATTTTAGTGAAAACATTTTTTTAGATCCACCAGATCCTTCTCAGTGCTTCGGAGAATATGAACTTGGAACGGTTGAATATCCTCCTGGGAAAAACTATTGTTCATTTGGATTAAAAGAAGATGAATGGATCAAACACCTCTTAATTTGTGGAATGACGGGTGCGGGCAAAACAACGTTTGCCTTTAATCTTCTTAAACAATTTAAAAAATTTGAAAAACCATTCTTGATTTTTGACTGGAAAAAAAATTATAGAGATCTCCTTCAACTTCCAGAGTTTAAAAATCTAAAAGTTTTTACTGTGGCAAAACCATCTTCTCCTTTTTTCTTTAATCCCCTTATTCCTCCCCCTGGGTGTTCTTGCGGAGAATGGTTGATGAAACTGGTTGATGTTATCAAACACGCCTATTTCGTTGGGGAAGGAGTGGAATATCTACTTCGTGATGCAATCGATTGGGTTTATGACAAGTGTGGAGTTTTAGATGGAAGTAATACCAATATTCCCACTTTCTACCAAGTCAAAGAGTATGTTGCTAAAAAAACAGCAATGGGAAGAATGGGGCTTTGGAAAGCTTCTACTCTAAGAGTATTAGAGAGTCTTTGTTTTAAGCATGGTCTTGGATCTGTGGTTAATCACAGGAAGGAATGGGATCATAAAAAGCTCTTAAACGCAGATGTGGTTTTGGAACTTGATGCTTTGTCAGATGTTGATAAAATTTTTCTTACTGAAAGCCTTATCCTTTGGTTATATGAATTTAGAAAACTTCATGGAAAAAGAGAAACGTTCAAGCACACTCTTATTTTAGAGGAAGGTCATCATGTGCTTTCACTTTCTAAAGAACATGCGCAAGGGGCAGAGACCATCATGGAGACTTGCCTAAGACAAATTAGGGAATTTGGGCAAAGTATAATTATTTTAGATCAGGAACCTTCAAAATTATCCAATTCCATAAAAGCAAATACATTTACTAAAATCACTTTTAACTTGGGAAATGGAAAAGATCTTTTAGAAATCTCTAACTGTATGGGACTTAACAAGGAAGAATCTGAGTATATCAATCTGCTTGATGTGGGACAGGCTATAGTTGCTATCAAAAGAAAAGGCGTGTTTATGCCTTTGCATGTCTCTTTTCCAAAGGTGGAACTTCAAAAGGGGTTAATTGGGGATGAGGATTTGGTTGGAATGAAAACGTAGGGGATTTTTTAAAAAGCAGGTTCATTTTTGTTAATTTTAAAATGATTAGATTGGAAGGAAAGAAACTTCGTATTTCTCTGGATCTAGGTAGTCTTTGACTTTTTTATATAGCTCTTCTGATTCCTTTTTGAATTGTTGAATGTCATTTTTAGAGGGATTACCTTTACCCAAATCAAACATTTCATCATACTTTTTTTGCAGCCTTTCGAATTCCTTTGCCATCTCATCCGGTAAATAATCCTCAGCAACATCATAGGCATGGTTTACCATAAAACCGCCTGATGTATAGTCAAAATTTATCTGCACTTCTATTCTTTTTTTCATTGTTTGTTTCGGCTTTAATTTTCGAATTTTTTTAAATCTTTTAAGTAACCTTTTCTACTAATTGGATGGGCTGTAATTATCTGACCTTTGCTCCCTACCACTACCTTTAGGAATTTATCATTCGTAACTTCCTGAAAAAATACACTTCCACTTCCCTGCTTATAAGCTTTTCCGTGTCTAACCGTCCCAAATATTAAATTAAGAATATTATCAATGGAGTTAAACTCTTCTCCAAATGTTAAAAAATCATTTCCTTTTGTACCAATTTTTCTTCTTTGGATAATGTGTAATAATCCCTCCTTATCATTACCTAGCTCTAAGAAAATTTCTTTCCCATCTGAAAGCTTTGCTCCAGATCTGAGTTTTTCACCTTTATTTACTATTTTTTTAGCTTCATCAATTATCTTTAAGGATTCTGTAGCTTTTTCTGCATTTTGAACTTGCTTGACATGCTTTGAGGCCCTTACAGCAGCCCCACCGCCAGAGACAAAGGGGATTGCTGCAAATAAAATATCAGTTTGTAATGCTTTAAAATTGACATTATCTTCACCTGGTCCTTCTGAGGCTAATTTGTGTAAATCATAACCAATAAAAGCAATGTCAGCCACAATATCTAAAGGAATATGGCCTGTTCTATCAACATGTCGATATGGATTGTTATATTCAAACGCATATCGGTTTAAGGCTTGTGGGTTATAGAAACTGGCAATTATGTCGTCAGGTTGGGTAAATCGTCCCCAATGAGGCTTGTACTTTCTAAAATGAAAGTCAGTATCCTGAGTTTTGGCATCAAACTCCATTCCTTCGTATCCAAACCTTGTTTCAAATTGACCTTCTAATTGTTCACCATAAGGACTAAAAAAATTCCTTTCAACAACTACCCCAGCTGAATCTGTTACCGTGTCTGTTGATCCTAGATGATCGGGGTGAATGGCAAACTTATTTCCATCAGTGTCAACTTTGGCAATGAGGAATTGATCCAGATATATGTATTTTTCAGTAAACGTTCCTGAACTGTTTTCAATCATTATGAAGTTTTTATCGATGTAATATATCGAGTAATTCAAAACTCCATTTTCATAGACATCTTTGATGAGGGTTCGTTCCTCTGTTGGATGCCATACATATTTTTCTAGAATTGGACCTGAACTTGAATTGCCTTCTCTTACTGTGGCCAGCTGATTTAGTTCGTTATATTCTCTGAAAAATGAATCTCCAGTAACCAGATTTCCATTTTTGTCATAAACCAGGTTTAATTCAGAGGCAAAGGTGATGGGGAAAGTTAAAACTAATAGAGTAATTAGAAGAGCAGTAATCCGAGTTAATTGTTTTCTTACGATATGGCAACACCTGTTTCATTGTCATTAAATTGACTAGAATTAATGTAAAAATGAAGAGGAAAAACTCCTGACTCTGAAAAATTGCTTTCAATTATTACAATTGCAGAATCAGAAGCATTTAAATCTATATTCTGGTTTGAAGAGATAAGACTTTCAGAGTTGTTGAGTTGCCAGGCTATTGAAGTACCTTCAGCATTGCTTTGGATCAGAGATGAGGTGATAGCACTAGTATTGCTTTCAAAGAGCGTTTCAAAGCTTACTATCTCTATTTGTTTTATCGTAAACACATCAGTCAGAAAGCCTTCATTCCGAGTATTATTAAACACCCTTATAGTTGGTGACTTCTTTCCTTGGACATAATTCTCTTCAATCACAACAATTACGGACTCGTTTTCATCCAAAAACGTACTGCTTTCTAAACCAAGATCGGTAATGTTCCACCTTGCAGATGTATTAAGCGAATTCTCATTGTGAACTATGAAATTAAAAACTCTAGTAGTGGCATTTTTTATCGTGTTGTAAAACTCTTCAATGCCAAGCCAATAAATAGAGATAATGTCAGTATAGGAGTCAGTGAAATTGTTAGCACCAATATTGACTGTTATGCTTTTTAAACCTCCAAAAGTATAATTAATATCTTGAATAACGGTGATGGATTCGCCTTGGGATAAAAAAATATCTGATGAACTTTCATAAAATTGAATTCCAGAAGAAATGTTCCAGCTTACATTCAAGGTAGTAAAATAATTTTTTATTTGGAATTTGACCCTAATGGTATTGCTGTCAATTACTGTGCTGTTGTAATCCTCAATGTTTATTCCTGGATAAGTTAAGGGAAGAAAAATAGTCTGGTTTCCATCACTGGAATTTACGGTACAGGTCAGATTTTTTTCTGTTCCAGTGTAATTATGCTCCATTATCACCAGTAGCTCTTGATTTGTGCTCATGTTAAATGGAATAGTTGAATTTATTTTATTATTGCAATTCCATCCCCAATCAGTAGAAAAATCCCCAACGGTGTTCCTTGCAGAAAAATGGGTTACGATTAAGGTTGCATTTTGCTTTGCTACCCTTAATTCCTCTGCTTCTGTTCCAAACAATAAAGGAAAAGTCTCATAATCATTTTTGGTTGAGTTGATTTTTCCAGTTAGATTTACGAGGTAATGTCCCCCTTTGGAATAGGTATGTTCTACTATGACTAGAACGCTTCCATTTTCTAAAAGATTAAAACTTTCGCTAGATGTAACAAGACTTCCATCTCCAAACTCAGCCTGCCAAGTAGTATTTTCTAATGAAGAGTTTTTCTCGTTAACCAGAGTAAAGGAAAAGATTTTTGTCTTACTTGTAGTATTAATATTTTCTATGTCGAGAACATCTGTCCCCGTTTGAGTTGTTATAATTTTTGATGGGGTATGAGGAAGGAGGGAATTCATCTTAAATGAGGTTGTAGTAGAAAAATTCCTTACTATCTTTAAAACATTTGCAATGGCATCGATATGGTAAACCCACTTATACTCATTAATGGAAACCTGATTTAACCTATCTAGATCGTCATAGGACATTGAATAGCTTTTATTGTTCACCTCATCTTCGATTCCAACAATATTTCCAACAAAGTCATAGGAGTAATTTAATTCCTGGATGGAATCAGTTGCAATTCTGTTCAACCTAGCGTTCTGGTCGTTATAATCAAATGACGTATTTCTGCTATTAAAATAAGTCCAGTGCAGGGGACTGCCAAAGGAATTATAGGAAGTTTCATTGTTATAGCCAGGAATTGACGAAACCTTTCCAACTTTATCGTAAAAGAAATCTAAATCCTCATTATCAGGTAGCCTTGTTTCTAATATCCTGTCCTTTGAATCATAGGTAAACCTTTTCACTAGGGTGTGGTTTCGTATGTTTGTGATTTCTTCAATTACCCTTAACCTGTCATCATATTTGAATCCGTAGGTTATGTTGGAAGTGTTCTTAGATGTTAGAGTGCCCTGATAGTCTTCATCATATGTAAATGAAAGGACTTGTGAAGAAGTATTTCTGTGAGTTATTCGGTTTAAGGGATCGTACCCAATAAAAATTTCGTTTCCTCCATTATCTGATTGTTTAATCAAGTTGCCAACTCGGTCGTATTCATAGGTCCAGGTTCCCAGGTCAGGGTCAATAAGGCTTAATTTTCTTCCTAAAGAATCAAAAGTAAAATTAAAATTATTTCCAAAATGATCCCTCACACTAACTAGATCATCCGCTTCGTTATAGGAATAAGAGGTATTATAAGTTTCGTTTTCTTCTAAATAAAAATCCTTGTTATGCTCTTCAACAGCAGTTATTCGATCATACGCATCCAAGTAATACGTCTTGAAATGATCATTTTCATCTATGTCATCAATCTCCAATCTACCGTATGAAGTTTCCTTTGTTGTTCCATCAGGGTTAATTACCTTAATAATTCTAGAGAGGGCATCATAGTCATAAGTTGTGAAAGATGCTGAGTCCGAAATGTTGGAAAGATTGACAAATGAAGTAATAAAAAAGGGGTTTTGTTCTTTTATAACCCGATTCAATCCATCATAAAAAAGATTTTTCACAATCTGCTCATTACTCTCGGCAGGTGTCTTTAACTGTAAAACGTTGGTAAAGCCATCATAAAAATAAGAAGAATCTAGTGTTTTGTTTGATGATGTTTTTTGTGAGGCGGTTATCTTTTCTGGGGCTACTCCATCAAATTCGTATAAATAGGATTTGGTTGGGTATGAAATAGAGTCATAAGGTCTGATTTCTTTTTTTATCCTTCCAAAAACATCATAAAAAAAGGAAGTTGTTATTCCGTTTTTTCTCTCATAAAGAACGTTTCCTGTGCCAACATCGTAAACAAATGTTGTGCTGTGGCCTAAAGGGTTGGTTACTCTTTCAGCAAAAGTGTTGGTTGCATCGGTGAGTCCATATTCATATGTTGCAATCCTGCCAAGCGTGTCAATATGCTCAACAATATTTCCAAAAGCATCATAGTTATAATAAGAAGAGACATAACCAGAAATCGTATCAAGCCAATATTCCTTTTTGGTTAAAGATCCTTTTGAGGGTGACGAACCATGTTCATTTCCATCATAAGCATATTTTGTTTTTCTAAAGATTGAAGTATTGTCTGCTCCAAGTAAGGTGTAGGTGCTTAGTTTTCCTAAAATCCAGGTACTTTGATTGTAAATATATTCATATCTCTCGTACCGTTTATCTCCTTCACTTGAAGTATCTCCGTGGCTTATTTTTTCAACGGCATCGGAATAATTGTTATAGAAAAATGATGTGTTGGTAACAAAAGCTGAAGTTGTGCCATCATAAAGGTGCCTTGAAGTTGAGCCTAAGTTAATGATGAAATAATTGCCGTCCTCAGTAGTCTTTTCTATTACTTCAAAATTGTTGTTTAGGGTTAAGAACAGGGTGGTGAAATTTCCATATGTTTCTGTCTTGTATTCTTCTCCTTTTAAGGCTTCTGACTGATGAAAGTAATGTGAAATAGTGGAGTTGTCAGGCAGGGTTTCATTGACTAGAGCAAAACCTCTAAATTCTGAATTATTATGGTCAAAGAATCCTCCCTGGTATTTATAGGTCGTGTTCGAAAGAATATTAAAATCATTTCTTGTGGTTTCGTTGGTGCTTGAATCTACACTCTTACCAACACTGTTATCCGTCAAAACAGAACCAACAACCCAAACGTTAAATCCTAAATCTGAAAAATCATCTTTCCCTGTGTTATCAAATTTAGTGGACTGGTCATAACTTATGGAAGTGATTCCGCCAAACTCATTAGTAATATTGGCAAGCATAAAAGCATAGGTAGTGTTTCTTAGAAATACACTTTTTCTCTCCCCACCACCATCATGGTAGCTAACGATAATATCGGCATCACCGTCTCCATTAGCATCGCCAATTCTTCTACCTATGTTTTTATTGTTCTCAATAAAATGTTCAGGAGAAATCCAATGATTGTTTTCAATCCAACCAGTGCCATTATTGATCCATGCGCTGTTTTCTGATGTAGTGCTGTTTGCATAATCTTCTAAAAAATCTAATAAACCATCCCCATTTGCTTCAATTTCCCTTACTCCTGTATCTGGCTTTTCATCGGTTGTAAAGAAAACTGGCGGGACAAAATCAGAGGTATTGGTCCAGCCGCTTCCATTATTTAAATACGTCTTTTGAACAATTACTCCATTTTTGTTTTTACTTATTATTTGATCAATACATTTATCGCCATTAGCATCAGCAAATTTAACACCATTGCTTGTACCGTCAACTTCAATTACAAATTCTGGTAGAATCCAAATATCACTTACATTTTTCCATCCACTTCCTGTATTGAGGTAAGCTAATTTTGTTGAGTCAGATGCCCGCCCAACGACAATATCGTCTCTGCCATCACAGTTAAAATCAACTAATACTGCGCCTGTACTATGATGGGCAGCAGTGACAAAATTAACGGGAGGATTCCATAAAATACTGGCATTTACAAAGCCTGATCCATTATTGAGCCAAACATCTTTAACACCTCCCCAAGCTCGTATTAAGTCTGGAAAGTCGTTGTTATCAATTTTTCCATTTCTCATTCCATAATCTTTGTAACTTCCATCAACAACAAAATCTGGTGGAGCAAAATGAGGAGCTTCCACCCAATTAGTTTTATTATTTAACCAGGCTGTTTTCTTACCATCCACTTGCCTGCCCTGGTAATAGTCTAAATAGCCATTATTATCGACATCCATTTGTCTCACTCCCTGATCATCACCTGCAACCGTTGTAAAGACAGTTGGAACTAAAAAACTAGTATCGTTGTAATATGATGATGTTGAGGAATGATAATCAAAGCTGACGTTATGCAGTTTTGAAACATTATCAGAGCCAAAATAAGAAATGGTAGCTAAGGAAGATAGAGACTTTTGTGAATTTAAATTCTTATAGGTGAAACCATACCTTCTCACGATCGAGTTATTGAAAAATATGGTCACATCCGACAATCTTCTGCTTTCTTCAATAAGATTGCCTTGCTCAAAAACTCTTCTTCTGTCAGGTCTTGCCAATGTTTCATAAGAAAACGAAACCTTTCTTAACGTGTCATTATTGTACGTTATGCTTAAAGGATAAACGCTTCCCTTGTCTTCCACGAAAGGATCTTCCAGGTAGGAATAAAAGATGTGGTTTCCATACACATCTTCAACTTTGTCAAGGCTCCATTTAAATGCATAGTCATATGAAGAAAAAAGCTCTGAATCAGCGTTATAACCAAACCTTAATTTAGTACCGTCTTTTAAGGTAACCAACCAATATTGGTTTTTGGAATTATCTCCACCAGTAACGTTATGAATTCGAGAAAATGTTTCTCTTTTGGTGTGATAATAATTACCTTCATAAACTAAGTCATGTGATGCCCCATTGAGAATCAGGACATATCGATCATCAATTTCATTTGAAGGAGTGAAATTCACATCCCTCATTATGTAGCTTTGGGAAAGGAACCAGCCTGCTCCAAGAATTGATGGACGTTGTTTAACGGACTGGCTGTTATAACTAATCGTTAAGGAAGGTTGTAACTTATTGGTTCCTTTTGGGACTTCTAAAGAATAGGCATAAGTTCCAGCACCAGGAAAGAGATTTGTGCTGTATGCTCCATAAAGGCTGATCGTTGGACTTTCTGGAACTACTGGTTTGTGTAGGTAAGGCTTATACTCATCACCTGCGCTGACTACTAAAGGTAGGATAAGAAAGAAAGACAGCCAACTAAAAAAAATCTTTCTTTGCAACCTTACCACCTCGTTATTTGGTCGCTTCTATCACTTCAAAAACTGTTAAATTTATATCGCCCTGAGTCATGTTGGCCATTTCAAGATTGAAAAATGTCGGCGTGATGTTAACCGCAAAGATAAAAGTATCGTTGCCAGTAATAACATTAAACGCCCATATCTTATTCATCCATTTAACAACCTTGTCATATACTCCAAAGGACTGATTATCAGCAGTATTTCTCACATATACCGGTTTGTCAGTAAAGAGCGTATAACCACCATCAAGCGCACTGGCAATTCCACTTTCTATTCCTGCTCGTCCCCTTGTTTCAAGGTCAGTGGACAAGATGGTTACCGCAAGGCCACCGCTTGTGCTTGATGAGTTTTGGAATCCATTATCACAGGCGATGAATACCTTAGAGTTTTGTACTGTAAGTTCGTCTTGTGAAGTTAACGTACAAGTTAATGATCCGCTTGTTCCACCAGTACAATTCCTGCTGCCACCCATCGCTGTGTAATTTGAATCGGTTACTCCAATTCTACAAGCGGCTGCCACATCCAATTTTATAGGAATGGTCGGAGTGGTGTCTGAAGTCACACAAGGGGTATTTTTATTAGTGTTCCAGACAGTACAGCCTTCTCCACCTTCTGAAGTAAGGTTGTAATGAGTTATTTGGGATGGGCCGTTATTTTCTGGAGCTTGAGGAATTCCTGAAATTCCATAACCTTGTATTCCTCTAAATCCAAAAGTATGGACATCTGGCCCCTGCACTAGGATAGTAAAGTATGCAGGATCAACCTGTCCTCCACTACTTAGTGCTTCCAAAGCACTCGAATCAGTATTATTTTGATAAATCACCCCATCTGAAACTGTTGCATTTTGGCAAATGGTTACGTTTACCCATGTGTTTAACGGGACAGGGTTTCCGCATACAGTATTTCCATTATGTCTCAATAAAAAATTGTTTCCACAAAGATTATTGATGGTTTCTAATGCAACTTGAGGTCCATTATGTAATTCGTTATTTCCATCAAAACCTATCATGACATTGTTTGCTGATCCTGGAGTCCAATCATAGTAATTAACCTGAACATCTGTACAATTGCTTACCCCAAAGATTTTGGTTGATGTATGTAAAACAACAGAACTATCTCCCGAAGTGATGTTTACTTCTTCATCGGATCTTGAAATAGTCCCACTACCAGCATCAATAACGCTCCAATCAGCATCATTAAACGATTTACAAAGAGATCCATTTTTAAAAAGTCCTCCACACTCATTTAATTGGTCTGGATCTGTTGTTGAACCTTCTACAAAAGAAGTATTAATAGTTGCAAAACTTACAGGAACAAAAAATAAAAATAGAAGTGCCATTAGAAATATCTTCTTTATCATTGTGGCACCTCAACCAATTTCATTTCTTTTCCATAAAAGGTTGGATCGAAATCAACAAACTCCTTTCCAGAATTCTTGTAATACGTTTTTATTACATCAGGACAAATTTCAAATCGCTGGCATTGTCCAACCCTGCATCCAACAAATTGCCCATTGTGCGCTCCATCGTACCGATCAACACAAGTAATTATGAGGCAATCACCAGACTTCTCTTGTTTACAGGGACCAAAATCAGAATGATCAAGATCGTACTTTTTAACTAATCCCTTTTTTTGTTTTACTTCAATGTTTAATTTTTCTTTTTGTTCACAGTCAGTTGCATTGACTCTTTTGTTTTGCTCTTTAACTATGCAAGGGTACTTTCGAATTTCTTGGTGCTTGGTGCAGTCTGTGTTTGGGCCAGTGGTGTTTAGACAAGTGCTATAGTTATGGTAGTGGTTACACATTCCTCTAATCTGTTCCATTTCATCATGAAACGTGGTCGTGCAAACTTCGTCACGTTCATATGATAAAGAATCAGAAACCATGTTCTTAATAGTCTTCAATTTTGAAATAGAATCAGGTTCCTTTTCACTGGCAATGGATAATCCCATTACGACAACAAAAAACAAAATCAGGAAAATAATTGCATTTCTTTTCATCTAACTTGCACCCCCAAGATAAAAACCAGCTGTTTTGGACAACTTTCTGGATAACTGGCTTTTTGGAATTTGTATGCAATTTCCTCTCGAATATTTAAATGTTGTGGTCGAGAAAAGTTATCCCGTTTTCTTTTTTTGGGATAACCTTCCGACGAGAGAATTTTTCAAATGTAAATTCAAAAATCAGGACGTGTTTTGTTTTGTCGTCTTTAAACGCCAAAACCTGGGAAAATATCAAAAAAGAGTTTTTGATTTTATGGAATGATGGAACTTTTTTTTCAAAAGAGGAAGGATAAGGAAGTTATTTCAAGCTCAATTCAGACCATAAAAAAAGGCGGCTCACAAGAACCGCCTTTGGCTAGTGTCCCACCAGCTCAAAAATTCTCCCATAAGAATTAAGTATACCCCATAATCACTGTATTTTTCTATTCTCACCTTTTGAGCATTACAACGCTTAAAAATAATTCATAGACGTTTAACCAAGTATGAACGTCTATGAAATGGTTACTAACACCATCATTGAAAAATTAGAAGAAGGTCTTGTTCCCTGGAAACGCCCCTGGAATGGGCTTGATGCTCCAAAAAACGTAGTATCCAAAAAGGAATACCAGGGCATCAATCGGTTTCTCTTGGATTTGTCGCCATTTGATTCCAATTACTGGATTACTTACAAGCAAGCCAAGAAACTTGGTGGCGACATAAAGAAAGGCTCTAGGTATTCTCCGATAGTCTTTTGGAACTGGATCAAAAAAGAAGATCCTTATCTTAAAAAGGAAGTAGAAGTTCCCATTTTTAGATTTTATAAGGGCTTTAACCTTAAACAAACTTCAGGGCTTGATGGCCTCATTGAAGAATTAAAGACTGAAGAAGAGAAAGGAAAGCTTGAATTCAATCCTATTTCAGCTTGTGAACAATTAATTAACTCTTATCCCAATGCTCCACCAATTAAGTATGAAGGGAATATGGCTTACTACCATCCTGCAAAGGATGAAATTGTTTTACCGCCAAAAGAGCATTTTCATAACGTTCCTGAGTTCTATTCCACGGTCTACCATGAAGCAGTCCACAGCACAGGTTCAGTCAAAAGATTAAACAGGAAAGGAATAACTGTTCCTACCCATTTTGCTTCTTACGAATACTCAAAAGAAGAATTGATTGCAGAAATGGGTTCTAGTTTTCTTTGTAAGATTGCTGGGATTGATAACGATACGTTAGACAACTCTGCTTCCTATATTCAGGGTTGGTTAAAAAAAATTAAGGACGATAAGAAGCTGGTGGTGGTTGCAGCTGCTCAAGCTGAAAAAGCTGTTGGGATAATTAGAGGTGAATATTTATCCCAAACCATCAAACAATCTTAAATACTACTTTCGAATAACAATCTCTATGGTGGATGTTTATGGAAGAAAATACTCATGAAACCAGTTTTGAAGAAATGCTTGTTCTTTATGCTCACGCTGATAAGGATAAAAGAGAAATTATTGAATTAGGAAATAAGCTTATTGTTATTTGTGGATTTGAGGATGAATAAGGGCTTTAGCTCAATGTTCAATTTATTTTTTCCAAAAAAGTTAAACCTTCTTTTGTTGCAGACACTTTAAAATATTCTTTTTTAAATGGACTATTTTCTTTTGAAACTTTTTCGATCATTACAAATTTGAATCGTTGCAAAGCCTGGCAATTCTTAACAATGGTTGAATAGCCAGTTTTTAATTGAACTGCCAATTGATTAAAAGAAGAACTACCTTTTTTGCTCAATTTCTTTAGTATTTGAATCCTAATTTCATCACTGCTCCGCAACATTCTTTTAAAACACAGAAAAATATTTATATAAGTTCCCTATAGTTCTATAGGGATTTCCCAATTAAAAAAAGGTGATAGCAAATGGAAGCGAAAATCATTGAAGAATTTAATGACTTAAAACAGGAAATCATATCTGATGATGTCAGAAGGCTCTATTCTCAGATAAGGCCTGGACCAAATCTTACTGGACTTCCAGCATTTAAGGATAGAGCAGCTTTAGCTGAAATACAGAGGGCAATGAACAAAAAGAGAGTTAGGCAAAAGATAGCTTTTCACAAAAGACACTACCTTTTTGAGTAATGACATAGAGCCTTCCATAATGGTCTTTGGGATTGAGCACCTGTACCAAAGATTTCCCTTTCAGTTCAATGAGAGTTGCAGACACTTTTACCAAATGAATACCTAATGCTTTTTTAATTTCGGTAGGGGTCTTTGGAGACTCCTGCTTATTGAGATAATCCAAGATTTTTTTTCGGCGGTACCCCCTGCGAAGCCATGCAAGCAGGCTGTAGTCAAAGGACATATCCATAATGCCCTTTAAATAAACGTTGAATATAAGTTGGGTTAACCGTTTTTAGTAACTTAATAAAAGGAACATATTTTAAGGAGAGGTTATTTTCATGAAAAAATGAGAAACACTAAAAATAAAATAGATGGTCTTAAACCAATCCTAGAAAAATGCTTTAAAAAAATTAAGAGGTTTGAGTTTTCAAAGGACAAAAAAAGAGAATTTCGAAGAATAATGAATCGTTCCTATAAGCCTATGTTTTTGCTCCTAGTAGAGCAGGAGGCAGAGAAGTGGTTCAATGAACGTGTCAAAAAAATGGAGAAAAGCAAATCACCTTTCGCAACCATCCCTCTCAAAAAATTTAAAGAAAGATAGTTCTACAAAAACTCCAGTTATTTTATCCTCAATAACTTCTTCTGGATAAAAAGCATTATCTCCAAGTGTCTTAAAGATCCAGGGTTTTGTATCGTTATATATTTTTATGACTCGGTGAGCGACTTCATAATCTGAATCATTGACCTTAAAAGAAACAACATCGCCAACTTTTATCAATTCAGGTTTTTTCTTTATGGTTGGAAAGGTAGTAATCATGCCTTTTGAGAAGGGGAATTGCTCAAAGTCTGTTTTACTCATTTCTTTATATCTGTGCTGATTGATTTCCCACCACTTATCAAAATCCTTTTCTTGATGGTACATGCTACATGTAAACATCTCCCTTCCTGCATAAGCTTTGGACTGTTCAAATAAGACAAGGACACTGCCAATTAGGATCAGTACTGAAATGAGTAGTATGACTTTCATTCTTGCACGATTTCTATGCTCAACGGCAATGAGTGGCTTGTATAAGAAATAGCCAAAAACAAAAATAAAGAAAAGGGATACTACTAACGTTCTTATAGGTAGAATTATCTTTGAAAGTGGGTAGAACCTATAGATGAGGATGAAAGCTAAAATTATTAATCCGATACCAACGGCAACATGTTTCCATAGCTTTTTTGTAGGTTTCAAGAGAACTCAGTTCCCTTAATCCCTTTAAGCTTAAATATTTTGTGATGAGCAAACATTTATAAAGAATGATGCCTAAATCTTTCTTATGACTCAAACTGTTACCCTTAAGGATGTTTTTAACGAAATCCAGAAAATGAAAAAATCCATGATTACTAAAAAAGAATTTACTGAATTAAAGGAGTCTATGGAAATTCTTTCAAATCCACATACCATGAAACAAATTAAGGATAGTGAAAAGGATATTGCAAAAGGGAGAGTCAAAGAAGTACATTCTGTTCAAGACTTGATCTAGTGTTTAAAAATGACGGCATGGGTTTTAGTTTCTACTGATACATTTTCTTCAGCAATTAAAAAATTCAAAAAAAATGGACAACTTCTGCTTGAACTGGATAAAAAATTAAAGAAATTAAAAACTTTTCCTGAAATAGTAGGTTCAAATTTAGCTGGGAATCTTCATGGCTATAAATCCACAAGGCTTGGAGGAAAATATCGACTGGTCTTCAAAATTGATAGTGATGCTCAAAAAGTCATTCTTTTTGGTTTAGATCATCGCAAAGCAGATTATGAACGTTTCCGTTGATTTTTTTTAGCTTCTAAACTCACTCGCCACCACAAACACATAATCTCTTCCATCTATTTTCGATTCATGATCCTTTATAGAAGTTATTTGTTTGTCATTTTCTTTTTCATAGATAGACGAATTCATGGGTATTGACCCAAGATAGGAAAGATCCAGGTCAGAGTCTTTCACTTGTGCTTCTCTTGTAGAGCCTAGGGTTTTTGCTGCATCATGAATATTCTTCAGTCTTACCTTCAGGTTATTTATAGCAAATTCGTTTACTTCTCTCGTTTTTGATCCTGAGCCAATAGAAACGTCGTAAGTTAGTGAGACTGGTAAGTCATTTCTTGCCAATATGATTTTTGAGTTAAGGTTTGAATGATTAATCTTTAGGCCAATATTCTTAAAGTCTTCAAAACCGTCAATGCAATCAGGCATGACATCATTAATGCAGATTTCAAGTTCTGCAATAAGATTTTCTTCGGTTAGGAACGTGTCTTCAAATGAATAGGAATATTCAATGTCTGCATAAGACTCAGAGAGAAAAACTTTAGGAATGAAGTTTCCTCCCTGCAAGCCTAGTTTAACTAAGCAGTGATTGGTTGATAGTTCTAAGGTATCTTCAACAAAGGTTATTACGCTATCTGGTTCTTCTTGAATGGTTACTTTTGAGGATGGTTTAGTCTGGAAAATAATAAATACAAAGATGCCTAAAACAATTACTAAAACAACAAGATAAATGCTCACTTGAGCTTTCTTATTCAAACATAGCACCTCTTTTCATAAATGACTTTTCAAAAGAAATTATAAAAACCTTCCTACCATTTATATGAATTTCTCCTATGGCTCATGCTTCTGATTATTAAATGGTCTTTTTTTTCATCATAATTGACAAACAATCTATAATCTCCTATTCGGATTTTAAAGAAATTTGCATTCACTAAAGTTTCTAAATATCTGTCAGGGTGAGAAGCAATTTCCTTTGTTATTTTTTTATAGATTCTTTTACTGATTAGTTTTGGAAGTTTTCTCAATGTTTCTCTAGCTTCTATATCCCACTCAACTAGAGCCATTTTTAACCAAATTCTTTTTCCATTTCTTCACTAGAAATAAGTCTTTTTTTCCCTCCCTTTTGGGATTCTTCTACTTCTTTGATAATCGTATCAGAAACGGGATAATCTTCCTTTATGAAAGTTTTTAATTCTTTCATATCTTTTTTCAATGTTTGAAGATCCTTCCTAATTAGCTTTAAAGTTTCAGATTCCATTGACCATCACCAGCTTGGATAAAAGAATAAAGCTATAAAAACTTTACTAAACCACTTCACTAGCCCCACAATTCCCATCACCAATGGGATAAAACTCAGCTCTTGCTTTCATGTCAGCCTCAAAGTCTTCATGCCCAGGACAATCCTTACAGAAAGCTTGGACTTTAGAAACGGTTCCAACATCGTTAATTCCTTCTTGTATAAGAATATCGTCTTTGAAATAAATTGAAGGAGTGATCTTTCCAAAGTAGGAATTATAATTTTTGATGATAGTCGGCATGGGATTCTCATTGAATCGTTGGTAGCGTTTTATTTCTTCCCTATTGTGCTCATACACTGCGTTGCTTCCATGATTTACATAAGAAAATATCCCTTCTGTAGTTGGGTTTGCATTTATTAAGGAAAAGTTATCCACAAACAAGAAATCTTTATCCAGGGTCATGACGACTTGGTTTTTTGGATCAAATCCCAGATAAACAGGTAGGAAATTAAAATCTAAGAAAAAATATTCATAGGTCTGACGATTGGTGATTTCAAATGGAAGCCTCAGATAAGTAATGATCCCGTTAAGCTTGATTTCGTCTTTAGTGAAATCTACAAGACCTGAGTAATTCGTAAATCTCTGTGAAGGGTCTTTTTTGATACAAAGCTTATATTCGCTGGACTGGTTTGGCACTCTAACAGCAAAATCTCTTATGGGAATGCTTTTGTCTTTGTACCAGTACGTTCCTTCTGGCGAGATAAAAGCGCACTTGACCCCAAAAACAGGGTCAAGCTCAACTTTGGAAATGTTTTCAGCTTCAACAATCTCAATAAACTCTTCGTCTTCAATTGTCAGGTTGCCATTCTCCATGAACACTTTTGGAGGATTATCTTTGCTAATGATAACTCTTCCATCATTGCTGTTAAATGTGCTCTCTTGAAAACTACAATCATTGATATGGACATCTTCATTACTTGGTGTTGAAATTTCAATCCCGTTGTTATAGATCGTAAAGGTGGAGTTTGAAACGTTATCAATAGTGACGCATCCAGATAAAACGCTGTCTGCTTGATCAACTGAAAAAGTGTTTGGTCTTGAGGTTAGGTTAAAGAGGTTGCTTGAAATAGAGCCTGATTTGAGAAAAGTTTCTGCATAATCTGCGGTAAATATTTCATTTTCAAACGTAATGCCTCTACCGTTGGTAATGAAATTATTGTTTTGTTCTACTTGTTCAGCTTCTTCAATAGTGTAGCCATTATCAGTTTCTCTAAATTGTCTTACACCTATGAAGTTGCCTGAGCTGTATTGGAGGGAGTCTGCGTATTTTATAGAACCTTCTTCAACTTCTACAGTTCCTTCAACAGTGCCTTCTTCGCCTGAAGGGAATTCTGCTGGTTGGGGTTGGGTTAGAGTGTGGGTGCTTGTGCCTCCTTCTGCTAAATCGTTGCTGAGTTGTTCGGGGTTGTCGGTGAATGCATCTCCCCCTAACTGATCGTCAGGATTAAATCCTGGTGGTGGATCATCTGAGAAAACCAGATTTGTCTGGGAGAATAGAATTACCAAAAAGAAAAATGAAAAGAAATGCCTACCTTTTACCATGCATGAAAATTCATGCTAGAAATTATATATAAACTTATCTTATTACCCAATCTGGAATAGCGGTAGATTTGTTGCTTGGAACTGGACTAAAATCTCCATCTCCATTAAAATCCATTACAGATACGTCCATAGGTTTTTTTCTGTCTTTGTCAAAAGCTACACTATATTTTTTTCCCCCAATACTATAAAAAGCCAAAAAAGCTCCATCAATCTGATACATTTCTATCAAGGTTTCTTTTCCTGAAATCTTGTCAGTTAAATCCATTCTATTTGTCTTGAAGGGTCGCATTCCATCAACATTTGGAATCCCGTAACTTCCTAGATTATTAGTTGGTTGATTATATTGAGGAACACTGGCAACTTCATATTCCTTACTTGCTACTTTATGCAGGCTTTGAGCTTGTGCGTCAGTAGCACCAAACTGTACAAATCCATCTATAGAATTCTTATCTTTTACTCCAACTCCAATCGCTAGTGCAAATCCCCCAACGGTTGCCAAAGTATATTTCACTATATTCTTGGCGTACATGGTTTTCTCCTATGTAGTCATATTAGGTTTTTAGGTATTTAAACTTTTCGGTTTACTACCGCATAGTTGGAAAAATAGAAATTTCTGCTTATTCCTTTTTTATAACTGTCTAAAGTTTTCGTTTTTTATTGGTTAATATTTCTAACGCCATTTACCATCTTCGAAATTGTGACTATGCTAGTTTCGGCATGGATTCCCCGAAGGGGCCATCCCCCATCAACATGCTGTAAGATCTAGCGCAGAATTTCGACCTGATGACGGTAAACGCCTTTCATGATATTTGCTTTTAACTAAACATGATCTAATACGCCTAGTTTAATTCCATCAATATACATCATTCACCATTTGATCTCATTTGTCTACCTTAAAAATGACATAGGAGGTCTATTATGGAGAATTCCATTGAAAACATCATTGGTCAAAGAATCGCTAAATATAGAGATAGCAGGGAGTTAACCCAAGCTGAACTTGCAGAAATGATTGAAGTTGCGCCAGAAACCATTTCCAGAATGGAGCGTGGCATATCTATCCCTTCAATTAAGACACTTGAAAAAATTGCCCATGTCTTGCAGGTCAGAATTGTTGACTTTTTCACTAATGAGCTAGTGCCTAAAAAGTCAAATAAGCGGGACAGTGAAATATCTAAAATACTGGTCTTTTTGCAGAATAAAGAAATTGGTGAAATTAGGTTGGCATTGAAAATGATAAAAAGTCTGTTTAGTGGAATTAAAGAAAACTATCGTCCTTTGAAAAATTAGCTTTTTCATCCTTTCCTTACTTTTTGCGCTTTTAAAAAAAGATACAGGTTGATATTTATGTTTAACGCTAGATTTTGAATAAAGTTGGTTTTTATTGTTTTAGGTTTTTATTTGTTTTACGCTCTTTGCTTATAGCACTTATAAGTTTCTAGGCTTTAGATTTTAGTAGCCTTTGTTTGGTTATTTTCCTCTCGTTCATTCTTACTACTTTTAAAAAATTTCATAATAATATTAATAAAAAAATAAAGTGTCCCCACCCATTCCAGCCACCCCGCCCACCCCTTGGGGTGTTCTTTTTAGCTTATTAGTCTTGTAAGGTTCAAATTTCATCATCAAATTTTCAATTTTGGTTTTCTTGGGTTTTCTTCTTTAAAAATAAGGGTTTCTGAGCTTTTCTAGCTTTTATAAAATAATAATAGATAGAGATAGATAGATTGAATTTATGGTTTAAAAGGATGATGAGGTTAGGTTTGTGGATTTAGGGGTATTAATGAAGAGTTTAGGTATGTATCAGAAATAATCCTTTCGTCCTATTTCTAGAGTGTTGAACAATTCTTGTTCAACCATTTTTCCCACCGACTGAATAAAGATGCATTTCCTTAGGCAATGAAATGTGGGAATAGAGATTAGTTTAGATTTCTAAAGAAAACGTCGGTTGGGAAAAGTTACGATCAAAACCTCTCCCAAAACATTGAGGAGAGGTTTGATGAAAAAAAATGGTGGTGATTGGTATGAGTAAGGAAAGTGAGATGTTGGGGCTTGAAGAGATTATGTCAGAGTTGGAAGAAGAGGAACGGGAGAAAGTGTACGAGTGTTTGAGATTTGATGATGTTAAGAAAAAACAACTAGGTGAGATTTAATGGGATGGACTGTTATTAGTAAATGTTGGATTAGCTTTGATGCTGTCTACCATGGAATTGTTGAACAGTTTATCAAAAACAAGATGAGCAATAATTATGGTTTTAAGAGTGAAGGTGCTGGCGAGATTTATTTTGAGACTTCAGGTAACAAGAAAATTAACTATAGCGGTTTAGAAGCATTAAGGGATTTTTGTGTCATAAGCAAAATCAGGATTGAGATTAATTGTAATGACTTTGTTGAATCTGGTGATGGGTTTTATTTCAACAGTGAAAATGAAAAGAAATTAAAAAAAAACGTAGGTGATATGTAATGGAATGGCGACCAAATTGGAATCCATGTTGTGGGGAATTAGATATTAGAGTGCTTGGTAAAGTTAAGGGGTTTATGTATTTAGTGAATCAAAGAGATCCTCCTTTAAAAGTAACTCTTGATTTGGAAGGAGACTTAACTGGCTTTATGCGTGGAGCAAAGATTTGTTTTAATAACCCATTACTTTCTGGGTATTACCCTAGTGAACTAGATGAAAATGCTCCCTTAGAGCAAAAAGGGTTCTTGGCTAAATGCATGATCAGTGAACAGGTTGGAAGCTTTGCTAGTTTGGATGGTTTTGTAGTAATAGGTTGGTTCAATATTGAGAACACTTTGGTGGTTGTTACTATTCGAATAAAAGATGTCAGGGTTTTAGAGAGGAATCTAAAGGCTAAGGCTTTAACTAAACAGGAACAAGTTGAGGAAGAGAAAAAACATGAAAGATCCTTATTTCGTTTTATAAGAAAATGCGGAAAAGATGCTTTGAGTAAAGAAGCAAGAGGGCAATAAAGGGAAGAGCATGACAAAGGAGATAAAAGGAAAAAAAAGGTGATGATTGATGGGTTGGATAACAGTATTTATAAAGAAAGGTAAAAAGAAAAGGGTTAATGGTGTAGTTCGTTGTCCTTGTTGCAATAAAGTTTACAGACCTTTATTAAGAAGACCTTCTGGGGATGATAGAGGAGTTGATAGAATCTTTCCAGCAGAACCTGCGTGGAAACGTGAACAGTTAGTCTCGGGAATTTGTTCAGATGAGTGTTTTGATAAAGTTTTCTCAAACGTATTTTGAGTTCTTTATTATAAAAAAAGGAAAATAATTAGGGCTCCTTCTTGAGTTAAAATAGTGAGAATTCTCAGTTTAGTGTATTGCATGTCTTGTGAGATGTTCTACTTCTACTAGTGCCGATGCGTGCCGAACATTTTAAGAGACGGAACCTATTCCCTAAAGGGTCCCTTTCCATCCATCTTAAAATATTCCCTTCTCAAATTCTGATTAATTGTTTTTTTGCCAAAAAACCAAACGATAGTTGAGAAGGCTGACAGGCCACTCCTCTGTTTCGTTCGTCGCCTTTGGCGTGTCGTGCGATCTTTTATTCTTGATTGGATCGCCCAACGGCATAGGAAAAACCTCTTTCGTTTTTCCCCATACCCTTTTCCAGCCAATTACCCGACACGTTTGTCGCATTGCCTCTCTGGCCGAGGAGGCCCACGCAAGATCCTCTGTGATGTGTTTTAAATCACGGAGGTGAATCAACATGTGGAAAACAGCACTTGATTACATGTTTGAAGATGAAGACGAGTAAGTCTTCATATTTTTTTCTTTTTTGTTGGCGAACGTTAAACGCTATTTTTAAAAACTTCTGAAGGTGGTTTAGATGTATTACAAGTTAGAAAAAGAAGAAATGCCTACCAATTCAAATCAGGTAAGGTTTGAAAGGGCTAGGCACATTATTGATGAGCTTTTCAACCTTAAAGAACTTGAAGCGCAAGGTTATGCTGTTGACGAACTACTCAACAAGTATGGATTAAGGGAGTTAGTGGATTCGTTGATTCTTCAAGGCGTTGAAACTTTCATGGGGGCAGACGAAGCCTATTATCTACTTTCCCAAGTGCAGTGGGAAGACTTAGGTGCAGTACCCTTTGTTGAAAGTGTTGGTTTTGATGGTAGGCAATTGGAAGAAGCTGGCGGTGGACGAATGGTGGATGTTTCTGTCTATAACACGATGGATGTCCAGCGTGGTCAACTTCCGTTTGACCGTTACAGCTATAAACTTAATAAAATTACTGAAAAAGTCAAAAACTACGCACTTCTTCATAGCTGTATAAGTTATGCTGAGGGAAAGGAGCTTGTTAAGAAGCAATGTCTTTCCTTGCTTCATGCTAACTTTGGATTTGAGCTGGATCACCTTAAATTAACACTTAAGAAAGTGTGTGGTCCTACTAAGCGTGAAGAATTGCTTGAAAAAATATCCAAGCATGAAAAGCAAATTAAACGTTTGACTGATCTTTGGAATACGGTGGCAAACTCCACCTAAATTTCTTATTTTTTTTTAATTCCATTTACAATTCCCCCACCCTTAATAATTATTTAATCCTTTATTTCCATTTTTGTGATTTTTTAATCTGTTTCAAAATTTTTTATTTGGAAACTTGCTCACTTCTTTTTATTAATTCAGAAAAAGAAGACTCGCAATTTGACGAGAATTTGAGGATTTCCTTTTAAAATGAAACCTTGCAACCAATGCCGTTTTTGTAAGCATAGTCTGGTCAAGATTCCTGTTTCTTTCAAACGTTTTTATTGCAGTGAAAAATGTTTTTCAAATTACTGGCAAAATAATAAAAGAGAATATCACATAAAAAATTACCCGAAGCATAGAGCTAGAAAATTAGAAACAAATAGACTTTGGAGAATAAGGCATCCTAATTACAAAAAAGAATGGGATAAGAAGAATAAAGAGCATATCAGAAATTATTTAAAGAAATATTTAGAAATACATGGGCCAGGGAGCAGACACTTTTATAAATATCCCCGTTACTATGGGCTAACCTTTGAACAATATAAAAAAATAACAAAAAAATGTTCTATTCGAAATTGTCACTTTTCTGAAACAGTTGATTTGCACCACATAGATAAAAATAGAAATAATAATAATATTTCAAATTTGATTGGATTGTGTCCTAATCACCATCAGCTTATCCATCGTTTAAAATACAAATTGATAAGAAAACGCCGTTACTGGGTGTTAGTAAAATAGCTTGTGAATTTCTTCAATTTTGAAAGAAATTCTCCAGCTAGAGAGGATTTTAGAGGTAACTAAAATGGTAGGAACTGCACCAATAAAAAAAATAAAGGCTTCAGGAGGTATTAGTGCTTCAATCTTTAAGAACAAGAGCACTTATGGCGGAAAGGAGAAAGAGTATTTTTCGGTAAAACTAGAGAAACAATACAAAGATGATAAAGGAAACTGGAAAAGCACTTCTTCTTTTCAAGCAAATGAACTTCCAAAAGTTGAAGCTGTTTCTAATGAAGCATATAAGTACATCTTTTTGAAGGAAAACGAACCAACCGCTTCCCCTGCTGAAGGAGATAGCCCTTCATAATTCTTTTTTTTATTTTTGAAATTAGATTTGAAAGCTTCTTTTCCTTAGATTGAGAAAAGAAGCTTCACGGTTAGATGATACTTCGGTGGTGATTAAAAATGCCAAGTCATGATTTAAGAGTTGAAATAGAAAGGTACCCATATGGTGAGGGAAATTATAGTTATGGTTGTCCTGAACTGGATTTAATGGGTTATGGAAATATCAAAGAGCTTTTAGATGATATGTACTGTGAATTGAGAGTTAAAGAAAAGCGAGATAGGAAAGAACACCGCAGAAAAGAATTCTTGGCACCCTTGGAATTTAACAAACTGATGGGGGAAATTCATCAAATCATAGTGGATCTTAATGGGAAGCGTATGGTTGATCAAGAGATTCTTTTTCTTCTTCTTGGGCGTTATGGGAAATCTCATCGTGTATACCTTGCAAAGCAGGGTGCGCTTTATTGTTTTGATTCCCTCATGGAAGATATTTCTGATCTAGCAATATTAATTATTGGAAGAAAGTGGATTGACTGTAAAAATTTATTTTCTCTTTTATATGCATTCAATAGGTCAATTTCAATGAGGAAGTAGAACATGTCAGACCATGAATGTATTGCTGGAATTGAACGCCATTCGGATGGGCAGGGTCATATCAGTTATGGGTGTCCTGATCTTGGTTTGATGGGTTATGTCAGTATTGAGGAATTATTATTTCAAATTTATTTTAAGTTAAAAACAGCTGGAACAGGGAACAGTTAAACAATATCCTTGATGAAAAATGGATGAGAAACAAATGGTTTTCATAATTAAGTTGACTGGATTTTTTAAAATGGATTGGGAAAAAGAAGATAGAAGGAAAGCATTAGATGGATTAGCAAAAGAATTGAAAAATTTGTAGGTGATTTAAATCGAAACAAAAACATTACAACAAAAAGCCAATGAAATAATTAATCAGGAAACCAATACTAGAGAAAATATCCAGCATTTTGTAAACCGTATCATTCATGGCGACTGTATAGATGTTATGAAAGCAATGCCGAGTGAAAGCGTTGATTTAGTAATAGATGACGGACCGTATTTGGTTAATTATAAATCAAGATTTGGAAATACGCATTATCCCAATGACAATCCAAATAATGCAAATTGGCTCCATCCCTGCTATTCAGAAATCTATCGAATTCTAAAAAACAATTCCTTTTTTATTTGCTTTTATGGGTATTACCAGACAGATAAATTCATTCAAGCTTGGAGAAAAGCAGGTTTTGGACTCCAAGGACATTTAGTGTGGGTAAAAGAACATCATTCAAAATCAAAATACGTAAAATTTTTTCATGATGTTGCTTATTTACTGGTTAAAGGAAACCCGCCATTTCCAGATTCTCCATTGCCAGATGTTTTTATTCGAAAATCTGAGGGCAATGAATTTCATCCAGCGCAGAAACCATTAAACGCAGTAATTCCTCTCATTAATAAATTTTCAAAAGAAGGAGAAATTGTTTTCGATCCTCATACTGGATCAGGCAGTATTCCATTAGCTGCTAAACAATTGGGTAGAAATTTCATTGGAGTGGAGTTATTAAAAAAACATGTTGACACAGCCAAAAAAAGGCTCAATGTATATTAATTTTAGATTTACTTGGTTCAAACATTACAACCCTTAAAACCTGTCTGCTTCTCCTCTCCGTTGGTGATAAACAATGGAGAACAAAACTATTGAACAAACAAAATGGGAAAAAGTTGAAGCTGAGGTATTTAAGTTTGAAAAGATTGGTGATGCCATAGAAGGGTTCTTAATAGAAAAAAGGGATAAGGGCGGAAAATTCGATAATGAAAGTTATGTTATCGAGAACGAAAAAGGATTTTTTGTTGTGTTTTCAACCGAAGCTTTAGGAGGGCTTCTCAAACTGGTTAAAGTTGAGGACTACCTGCGCATCATGTTTAAAGAAACTATCCCAAGCGATAAAGGAAACGACATTAAGATTTTTCAAGTGGACAGAAAAAAGTTTGATTAATTTTTCCTTTTTTTATTTTTCTTCTTAACCCAACATTTCAATACAGGATAATCTTTTTTTTATAATCTTCATTTTCTATATTTTTTATCCAACCTCGCCAGTAAACCTTATAAGGTAATTTCTTTTCCGTTCTTTTGTGTGATTACTGCTTAATAGTGAAAACTGAGCAAGTATGGAAAGACATTCCCTTTCTTGATTAGGCACAACTTTATTTTTTGCAAAACAGAACATCACAGCCCTTAAAAAGAGAAATAAAAAACTAATAACGGTGATGAAAAATGGAAAGAAGAAACAAAATACATCAAGTAAGATTTGACCCAGAAGAGGACAACACGTTTAAAAAAAGAGCAAAAGAATTGGGTTATGAAAACATGTCGGCTTATATTCGGCAATCTGCATTATATCCAATCAATTTAGCTTCAAAGGTAAATCAGAATTTAGAACAAAAAGTCAATGTAATGGATCAAAAGCTAGATGAGATTTTATCACGCCTCCTTGGCAAGCCCTTTTCTCCAAAGCCAATCAAAAAATATAAGCCTAATCCTGCTGCGCTTAAAATGGCGATGTGACTTCCATGACTAGATCAAAATTGGTTCAATTTCGAGTTTCAACGCAACTTGAAACAAAATTCAGAAAAGAAGGAGATAGCAGTATTCCCTATCAAACCAGCGAATTCTTAGAAATCAAAGCAAAAGCAAGAGCAATGGGTTTTAAGGAAAACAGCAAATACATTAGGCATCTTATTTTTAATGATAAAAAACAACAGTCTATTATCAATGAGCTTCAAGCTCTCAACAAAACCATTAAGGGTTTTGAACCTGACCTGCATAAAGTTCCTCAAGAAATCATTATCAAGCAAGGCATAACGCTTGTTAGAAAGATCAGGTTTCTTTATTCAGAAATGGTAAAAAAAGTTTAACTTTTCATTTTTATTAATTCAAAAAAGACGGTGATTAACTTTATTTCAAAATAAAACAAAAATTTGAAGTTGATATTGTTAAACCTCATTACGGTAGCCTTGAGTCTTTTTTGCACTACAGCTCTTCCATTAAAAGGCTTTCAAAGCCAATTTCCAAAGAAGAACAGGAAACTGATTCATTAGAATCTCTTCTGATTGATAAGGTTAATGTTCTTCAGGATCTTATCAACCAAATTGATTTTGATGAGAACCAAAGAAAAGCATTATCGTATCAAGTCTTGTACCGCTTATATCAACATTACTTTTATGCAAAGACCTATCTGTTTCAAATCGATCAGTGGCAAATGGGTAGTCAGCGGCATATTGAACAACGAAGATCCAAGCTTGAGCAAGAACTTTCAAAATTAAAGCAGGAGAAGAGACAGGAACAGATTTTGTGCTTTCAGGATATTTTGAAACTGAGGCAGGAAAAACGGAATTGGTTGAAACAGTTTGGGGATTTGTCTAGAAGGGTTAAGTTGGTTTTGCCGCAGGATAGCAACAATCTCTAAATTTTTGCTTGGCGTGCGCTTCGCATTGTTCTTTTAGAATTGCCTTTTTTCTTTTGTAAGGAGGTGCGGAACCATTACTTTTCTTTTTTAGTATTTAATAATAAATCCTGGTTTTGGAGAAAAAGCCTGTCCATTTCTCATTAACCTATCCAGAACTTCTTCTACTTCTGCATCAGTTATCTTTTTTTTCTTTGCTTGTTCAATAACATCATCAATAGGTATTTTTTTGCCAATGGTGGACGTTAGTTCATCGAGTATGGAATTTATCATATGCATGTGTTCTCGCATGGAAGAAGAACTTTCATTTCCTATGCGGTCAATATCAATCTTTCCCGTGTCTGGATCTTTGCACGTCGCATCCAAATAAGTGTTCATTAACCTGATTGCTCGTGCTGTATCTTCTCTTGTTACTTCACTTCTAAAAAACAGTTTTGCTGAAGCTTCTGATAACCGTTGCAAAGCCTGTAATTGTCTTGGTGTAATGGCAACTACACTAACCTGTGATTCATCACCGTTATTTATGAACCGCATTTGAGTGTAATAATTTATCAGTTCTTTTTTTATTTCCTCAGGCATTGTTGGTTTCAAATCCTTCACTGCCTGAATATATTTTCTCAGCGTGTTAACGTTATAAAACGGGTTTTTTGATTCCTCAAAAGAAGTTACACCTGAATCAACATTGAGGATAAATTCAGCCATTTCTTTGTCCCTTTGTTCATCTGGTACATCCTGTATTGGAAACACTAAATCCAGTCTGCTTAGTAATGAGGGTTTGATGCCAAACTGTTTGGCTAATGGTTCATAAGGAGTGAACCTTCCTTCAGTTGGATTTGCACCAATCAACACTCTAGTAATGGCTTCAAACTTTGCATGCACCCCGCCTTTATCAATAGTGACAAATTGCTGTTCCATTGCATTGTTTAACGCATCCAAATCATCCTTACCCATCTTATCTATTTCATCAATGCCAATAATGGATTTGTTTGCCATAGCCATTGCACCAGGATCAGCTGTGTAACCTTCAACAAAAGCGTTCTTTTTTACTCCACCACCAACTCCAACAGCACTCGTTCCCTTTCCACTCACAAACCTTGACCTTGGAAGCAAGTCAGCGGCTTTAAGAATTAAATCCGTCTTGGCTTGGCCTGGATCTCCAATTAACCCAATGTGAATATCTCCACGCCTAAACTTATGTGCTTGGATATGTTTTCTTACACCTCCTACTAGTTGTAAGAGAAGTGCTTCTTTGATTTCTTGATGGCCATAAATGGTAGGGGAAAATCCTTCAACGATTCTGTTATAAAATTCAGAATGAGTTGCCCATTGCTTAAACTCTTCGATTTCTTTCTTGGTTGGATAAAAGTCTCTTCTTTGATCTTCTGCAAGCTCAATATTATTTGCTATAAATACTTTATCCATTCTTCTTAGTTGCTTGCCTGTCCTTGAAGTCAATTCAACTTCTTCAAAATAACCTACGACATTAATGGTGGTATTTGGTGTCAGAATAGTTCTGTTTATTTTTGGTGATGTAAGGTCAGCTTTTAAGAGAACGGTGAGTTCCTGATACATATCACCTTCTTCCTGGTGATCTACTGCATCAACAATGTTTAATTCTTGAATGTCAGTGGTTTCTTTTGAGACAAGAGCAAACCTTCCTTTTCTTCCGCAACCGCATGCTGATGGTGCAGTAAAGGATTCTGCTAATTGTAAAATCGTAATGTTATTTCCACAGGCAGGGCATTCAAAGGTGGCAGAAACTCTATCAACAAACACTTTGCTTTTAGATGCAACTTCTGCTGTGATCGTTAGCAGTTTGTTAAGGTGGAAAGCCCTGCTATCGACTATCTTTGTGTCTTGTGTTTTTGGAAGATTTTTCCAACGAATTATTAATTCGTTTTCCTTTCCATCCAAATCAACATCTTTGAGCACAATTTGTGCAGCTTCCAAATTTTCTTCTGGATGTTGTAACAAATCATCTGCTAAGTCCACGTTGAATACTGATAAATCAGCAAAATTAAAAATGAGGCTTGGTTTCTCAGTAGCTTGATCTAAATAATTGTCAAAAAATTCCCTATATCCTTGTATTCGATCAGTATTTTTCAATGTTATAAGTTAGAGGCGCATTCATGGCATATAGGCTTTTGATTTATCATTCTGTAGTTTTGATAGGCTTGAGGGCTAACTCTTGAAGGTGCTGTGTAATACAACTCAATTGAACAACATGAGCAAATGCCCATTAATTTTGAAAAAATGTCCTTTTTCATCAATTCTGATAATTTCTTCTGCTTGTGTGCTTCTTGTTTTTTTTCTCGTTTCACATCCCTGTGGGTTCTTTTTATTTGGGATCGGTAATGTCTAATAGTGTCAACAATAGTGGGATCAAGGGATTTTTCCAACTCATGTTCAATTTGGGAAAAGAGTGTAGTGTAGTGGGTGTTAAGCTTGTATAGTTTTAGTTTTTGTTTATTGATGTTTGGATTTACATCTTTAACCCATCTTAAAAAGGGATCATAAGAATAATTAATTTCCTTCACTTCTTCAAAAATGCCAGCCCGTTGTAGTTTCTTTATTTGCCTTTGGAATTGAAGATCCTGGATTTTAATCGACTTTTTGGCTAGACCACTATATACCCTGGTTGTATGAAGAGTTAGAAAAATAAGTTTTCGGGTGACTTCGTGTTTTAGGTTTTCATAGAGGTTGCTTATTGCTGCTAGATCTTTAAAGAAATTTCCATTTGCTTGTAATGTACTAACATACTTACTTACATGTATGTAAGGTAGTTGAGTTTGCCCCAGCTCAGCATTTTTCAACTTGCTTACATCCCTGTAAGGTAGTTGGTTTTGAATAGAAGTATCAATTATGAAGTTGGCTTCTTCAGCCTCTTTTTGGATGGTTTGTTTGTGCATTGGCGGACTCCATCTATCCCACCCCCAAAATTATCAGTATCCTTATTTGTTCCCTGCTTTATAAATAGTTGTCAACGTATTAGGTAAATACTTTACAGGTTGTTTAGCTAAACCTGTATAGGTTGTAAACCTTTGCCTTGACAGGTTGTAAAGGTAACTCTTTACAGGTCACTTTGTCGTCAGTATTTATTTTTGTCCAATGATTTGAAGAATTGCTTTGAGAACTAAGCCATGCTTTTGAAAATTGAAATCAAGTTGTTTTGCAGTACCAACAATGTGTTCTTTATTTTCGATTAATTCGATGTTCTTTAGGGTGTTTAAAGTCTTGTAAAAAGTAGTTCTGGTAATTTTTGTTTCTTTTATGATTTTGCTGATATGGCTTTTTTCTTTGAAAGCCTGCTGAAGAATGAGTTTGCCATTTGGATTACTAATAAGCTTCAAAAGGGTCATGTGATTTTTAATGAACCAATCAGCATGCCCTTCATGGAATTCTGGATGCACACCTATCAAGGAATCAATCTCTTTATAGTGATCCAAAGAAAGATACGTGGTCTTTTCAATGTCTAAAAGAAGTCTGCCAATTTTAGTGGTGATACCTGTTAAACCTGATTCTAGTATTTTTTCTGAAGATATTTTCTGAATCACTCCTTTACCACACCCCAATATTGAAATCAGGGATTTTCATTTATAAATCTTTTGTCCAAAAGGTTAATCCTTGCTTACCTCTCTCCTAAACTCATTGGTCAAGGAATAGATGACTTTCTCACCAGGTTTTTTCAGCTTTGAGACTATACTCTCCTTTTTTTGTAACCTATGTAACGCACTTCTTATTGATGTCTTAGGTTTATTAACTGCATCTTGTAACTGATCTAGATTTTTATTTGATCGAAAAAGAGCAAAAATAATTTCCTTTGGAAGATCGGGCAATTTATATCTTGAAGGTATTTGAATTTCGTCATTAGTTACGTCTTCCTCTTGCTCATCAATGCTGACTATTTGAATGGCCTGTTTTCCTATGAGCTTATTTACTTCAGCTGGCGATATATGATTTTCCAAATAGCTATGTATGTCTTTGGCCTCATGAAGGTTTTGTAATATTTTGTCGCAGGTTTCAAGTATCACTCTTGGGATATACTCTGCCTCTTTCATTATAATGCTATATGCATTATCAGAAAAAAGCCTCTCATCAAATCTTTCATTGAGTAACTTAAAACAGTTTTCAGCATCCAGCTTGGAGGTTTCAATAAATCTGTTGCCAAGCCTGCTTTGAAAAGAACTAGAAACATTTCTCAAATTGTTATCAAGCTGAACACACACCACTGATGAAACTTCTTCTTCATTAAAAGCAGCTTCAATTTGCTCAGTCATGTACTTGGGCATAGCTTGGAATTCATCAATAAAGAGAACACTTTTCCTGTTTCTGCCAAATATCTTAGAAAAGATTCCTACTTTGCTTTTTATAATTTTCTCTTTAATGTCTATATTTTTAAGACCAGAATATTTTTTGCTATCAACTTTTGCACAGTTAAAGCCTTTATCTTTCATTTCTCTTGATAGAGATTTTATGGTGCTGGATTTACCAGTTCCAGTTCTGCCATGCAAACATGAAATATTGCCACCACTAATATAATGACGTAGCTCCTTAATTTGTTTGTCCAATCCAAATACGTGGTCCGTAGCTCTAATATCGCAGGGACTTTTTTCATATCCTAATTCTTCCCACCAAGTGTCTGCCTTAGATTCAGTTTCATCATCACTTTCTTCCTCTTCTTCTTCAAATGGGTAGGAATGAATGTGAAATTTTGCCAGCAATTCGCTGGCAACTTGGTAGGTTTTTTGTACATCTATCATTTTTCTAAATATGGTTTATTTTGGAGGTTTAACCCTTTTAAAGCCTATAAAAAGGGACCTCTTCATAGTGCCTAAACTCTATTAGCTCCTTTTTTGGTATTTCGGTCATTTAATTGGTTGAAAAATGTTTGTTCAACCGCTTTTGGTTCTAAATGTTCGTCATATATAGCCATAATCTCACCTAATGTACTGATATGGTCTACATCTATATAAATGTTTCTATTTGAAACTTTATTTTTTCTTGAAACTTTTAGTGTTTTAAATAGGAAGAAATTTTATAAAAGGATCAATTATCTAGAGGTAAAACGTAAGAAGTTTTAGTGTTTTTAGGATCATTATTTTTATCTATCTTTTTGTGATTATTTTTTGAAAAAGTTTTGTTTTGAGCTCTTTTTTTCCATAAAACTTTTGTAGTTTCATACAAAACTTTATTTTTGGAAGATTTATTTTTATAGACGTAAAACTTAAAAAGTTTTGAAGTTTTAAGAAATGTTTTAGGCTTAAATCAAGATTTAGAAAGTATGAGCTTTGATGTGGGTTGTAGTGGGGAAAAAACCTTAAGAGAAATCTGGGTCTGAATTATGTTTTTTCATCTCTTGCTCAATTTCCCTCAAAAGCCTTTCTGAAGAATACTGGCCAGATGTCTCAGCCTTGAACCGTTCTAATTTTTCTTTAATGGACTTCTTATCTTTTCCAAGATGGCATAGAAATTTTGATTTCACTTTGGTCTTGTCCTTTGGATCTCTGTAGGTCTTGACCAGTTCAAAATATAGGTAGGAACTGTTCTTATACTTCTTCCTTTTTTTTCTAATGCAATATCCCATGCATGGCTGTAGTGGGGAAAAGTATTTAAAGATTGCGTAGTGGGGAAAATTTATGCGTAAAAAGCTTCAAAACTTCGCTTAATATAGATTATGTGACCTATGGTTTTTGCTTCTTGCAGCCTATTTTCAATTCCTAAGCCATAGCCAATATTCTAGAATATGATTAGAAAAAAAAATTAACGTTCACGTAATTTTCCTGAAGCAGCATCTTTAAGCCCTCGGTTTATTCTCATCAGAAGTTGGTCTTGAGATACTAATTCTAGTCTTTTCAAGTATTCGTATTCCTTTTTTGGTTTGGTCACTGCTTCCATAGTCTTACAGTATTCAAAGCTCTATTTAATAATTTTGCTTTTTAGAACATTACAGCCTTTATAAGCTCCTTCTTCAGATTGCTATTCTAGTGATCTTTTAATCCACAATAAAAAAGCTGGAACAGGGAACAGCAAAACAATATCCCTCATTTAAAAATGGGATATACACATTATTGGAGAATGCCAAAAGAAGTAAACAATGAAAACTTTTCAAAAGTAGTTAGGGATTATGTTAAATGCTTGCCCGTACTAGAACATTTAGGCGTTGAACTTGCGGCATGGGATGGTGAGGGCAAACCTCTGGTTACAGAGAATATTATTTCTTTCAATGGCAAAATAAATTGTGGACATAAAAGCAGAAATTTAGGCATTACTTGGCCTTCTGAAGAAGGTTCTGGTATCTCTAACCAGACCTTAGATTCAGTTCTAACAGGACAATATGACAGTGATGTCAGCGGTCAATGGTCTGGGGGTGCAGAGATTAGAAAAAGGACATGTGGTGGTAATTGTTCCCATGAATCCTTCATTTTAGAAGCATCTTATCAACCTGAAAATTGGCAAGAACCAAACGAAAATAAATACTCTCATCTTTGTAAAACAGCATTCAAACCTTACGATTTAGCGGTTAATATCAGCCTTATCATCGCAAAGCATCACTTAAACGATGAAATTTTAGTTTCAAGTGATGGAGAATTAAATCACTGGAAAGACGGTATGCTCATCTGCCAACACTTATTAGGATACGGATTAGATTTTGAATTAGAAAAATAACCAAGTGGCTCAACTTCAAGCCTTATAATGGTGATCTCTCTTTGAAACACATCTTAAGCTATGGTGGTGGGGTTAATTCTTCAGCTTTATTTTTCTTCCTTATTGAAAAGAATTTGCCACTGGATTTAGTCATTTTTGCTGATACCGGTGAAGAGCTTAAAAGCACTTATGAAGCTGTGAAGAACATGCAGTTGGTTTGTTTAGAAAAGAAGATTCCTTTCAAAATCGTTAAAAGTCATCTTGGAAACTTATATGACTATTACTGGGATAAGAAATGTGTGATGAGTATTCAAAGAAGGGATTGTACTGGTAAGTTTAAAGTCTCTCCCATTAGAAAGTATCTTAGGGAGACGTTTGGCAAAAAAGAGAAGTTTTTGATGTATTTAGGTATTACTTATGAAGAAGCTACCAGAATGAGAACTTCTGATGTGCTCTATATTACTAATAGTTATCCGTTTGTTGATTTTAAGATAACAAGGCAGGGTAATATTTCGATTTTGGATAGATATGGTTTTAAAGCTTTTAAGTCAGGGTGCAAGGGTTGTGTTTTTAATAGGAAAGCTACTTGGGTTTCTATGTTGAAAAAGGATCTTTTGGAGTTTGAAAGGCATAAAGGGCTTGAGATGAATAATAGACGTTATCCAGAGATTACGATTTCTGGTAAGTATTCACTTCTTAGTTTGGAAAAGGCTGTTAAGAGTCAGAAAAGGTTGGATGGGTTTTCTGATAGTAGTGTTAGTTGTGATGTGGTGAATGGTGGGTGTTTTTTGTGAGTCACATACTTTTGTTAATCATCGGCAGGGTTCAATAATTTTCTTGCAAAATTAATGACAGGTAAAAACTTTTCAGATTTTTGAATTATTACAATTACTTTATCTAGTTTTTCTGACCATTGGCTGACAATGTTTTTTTCTTTTTCATTTTTAGGCTTAATATGATTTTCGACACAAAAGGACTTATAAATTTCTCCAATGGAATTTTTAAATGCATCAACACCATACACCCGATATGACCAAACACCTCTTCTAATAATTTCAATTTGCGAAAGAATAAACTTTTTTAGATCAGGGTTAATTTCTGCTTGGGACACATCTTTATCAAGCTCTTCTATTTCCTCAATTAAATCCGATAGTTCTTTATTGCTATCATTATGATTTCTAAACTCGTCATTTAATTTATTTTCACAAATCTCAAGATTATATAAAGGACCGTCAGAAGCCAAAATTTGTTTACAGTTTTCCCAAGGTCCATCCAAATTGGCCTGGTTTAATATCTGTTCAATTTTATGAATAAACTTCAAATCAACATTTTCGTTAAAGTTCGTCACGGTTTTCATCTGATCTTTCAATTCTTCAACTAACCCATATAAATATGCAATTTTTTCGAAAACTTTCTTATTATTGTCGGAATCTATTTTAAATATTTCGGACCAAACTTGTTTAATAGATATCCCGCCAGACTTACTATTGGCTTGTTTAAAAATATCCAAAAGTTTACTAGCGGGATTGTAATTATTTAAATTCATTTTTTAGCTTTATTAGATTTAGATAAATTGTGCGTATAAGTATCTAAAATTTGAAAAAGGATTAGAAGATTATTTAATTAGTGTGATGTATTTAATAGTAGGAGTTCTTTTGTGAAATGCTTATAACAAATAGACAATTAAAATCCATATTTTTCATCTGCCTTTTTTATGGCAAGCTCTAATTCTTCAGTAACCTCTTTAAGAAGTCTTCGTTTTGATCCGAAATGCAATTTCAAAATTTTAATAGCGTTTTCAAAATTATCTATGGCTAATTCGTAATCTCCAATTTTCATATGCGTCCTTCCAGCATAAATCGATGGGTAAGCCAAGCTTGGTAAACTTGCGTTCTCCATTTTTATTTTTTGCGCTGTTTCCAGATAAGAAAAAACTTTTAATTCGGCCACCATAAAAGTGTTAACAGCATCTTCATATTTTTCTTCAAATTCTAAGATTTTTCCCATTATAAGTAGATATTCTACCTCAAGTAATACACCATAGTCCTTGAACCTAACCTTTCCAACCGTAAAGTTCATCATTAACATCGCTTTTAAAGGTTCCCCCATTGAAAGTAATGCATTAGCAAATTCCAGAATGACTGATGCAAATTCAAAAGAATCATGTCCAAAGTGGTGTTCTGTCCAACTTAAAAACCTAGTCATTTTTTTGGTATCAAACTTTGGATCAATCAAAGCATCAGTAGCATATACGTATTTTCCGCAAGTAAATAACATATCCTTTTCATCATTTTTTTCAGAATCAATGCCCGCAAGCGTAAGACATAATAAGTGGTTCATTGTTTTTATGTCACCAAGTTCCCTATATCCCAATCCTAAATTAAAAAAAAATTTATAGAATTCTTTTTCCAAGCTTAATTCCTCTATAGAAATAACAACTTTTGCAAGGTGGTCGGTATTTTCGTATAGATCATCTAATTTTTTAAAAATTTTTCCGCTTTTTTCATCAAAGTATTCATACCAAGTTTGAGCAACAGCCCGACACGATTTTATTTTTTCATCATCTGTCATTAAATCAGTCAAAAATTTTCTGACTAAATCATGTGACAACTTAATTTTTCCATCATTTATTTTTAACAAACCAACCTCAAGAATAGGTTTTAGTGAATCTTCCAATTCTGACGACCCATATACTTTTTCGGAATTCATTGACAGGTTAGTGGCCTGAGCTACTAAATCTTCTTTTACTCCTATCTCTGCGAAATAAATAAACCTTGATAAAATAGTTTTCACTTTTGGATTATTATTAAACAAGTCAAATATGGTTTCTAAAATTACAATAATGGAGGGCTTATGGCGTGAAAAGGTTCCACCTAGTTGTGGTAATTCTAAAGTTTCTACAAACCCCTTCTTTTCCAATTTTTTTTGAAATTCTGTAAATTTTTCATTGTCGGAATAATATAAATAACAACCTGCTAACTCCAAAGCTAAAGGCAAACCCCCCATCCATTCCGTTATTTTTTCAGCTGCTTTATATTCTTTACTTTGTTTTTTTGGTTTTAATCTTTTTTCACTAAGCGCATATGAAAAAAATAAATCTAATCCCTGGGCATTTGTTATTCGTTCCAGAGTTACGTTTTTTAAATACGGCGAAAGCTTATGGTTTTTTGAAGTTAACAGGATATGGTGCATTGATATTTTATGAACTAATTGACTAATGAATTTCCAGTCCTTCACATCATCAATTACAATTAAAGTTTTTCCTTTTTCTTTAATAATAGAATCTAAAATAAGGGAACATCTTTCAGACTCATTTATTTCCGGAGAAAATTCAATTCCTAAAGGAATTCCTAGGTTTAACAGTAAGCTAAAAGCATTTTCATGATTTTTAACTTTTAAATTATCAGTGATCCAAAGACATCCACCTGGATATTTATTTTTTTTTCTCCAGGCATATTCTGCTGCTAATTGAGATTTTCCAATTCCTGAAGGACCAGAAATATTGACTCCTAAATGAGTATCATCTTCTACTTTTTCTTCAATCTCCTTTAGTTTTTCATCCCTTCCAACAAACCTGCCTCCCATTTTTGAAATTTCTACATTAAACCTGGAGCCAAGTTTTTCTTTTTTTATTTCTTCTTCTTTGATTTCAATATCAACTGGTTTGCCTTTGGGATAAGTTGAAAATTCGATTGTCAGCTTTGGAGGTTGGCTGCCATAAACTTTTTCTATGGAAAACCTATATCCTAGTTTTCTCCATACCTTTTCAGCGTAGGAATCGTTCAGATCCTTATTTGTTTCATCTTGAAGTCTTTGAAGAGCTTTTGGTTTATTGCTAGAAGTTTCAGTTACAAACCCTTCTAAGTTCAATTTAGGAATTCCCTTTTTATTACCCTCCACATAAACAAATTCAAAAATGTAAATGCAAAAACTTGCCCGATTACTTTTATCACGGGTAGTACTGGGTCGATCAAAAACAGATTTAATAATTGAATTAAAATCTTCTCTCGATAGGTATCTCTTTGTTTTTCTTGCCATTATTTAACTCTAATCTGTTCCAAAAGGGGTCAAATATGAGGCTTTGACGAATTTATATTTTCCTTTTATAAAGAAATAAGTTTAACGAATGCGACGAATTTTCAAAAGAAGAATTTTAATCGAGCATGAGAAATTGGTTATTTTGGTTTTGGTGAAAAAGCTTCGTAATAACCAGGCATCAATTTGTATGTTTCCGGATTTTGAAATATCTGTTGCAAAATTGGATTTTTATTTTCCTCATGTGCTTTTTCAACTAAAGCCTCTAAACGGTATATTCGAGGAAGAAAACTATATTCTTGTTTTATACGCAAAGATAACTCTTCTAAGGTTATGGCTTCTTCAGGATTGGTGAATAATGGAACTATGTGCTTTGCAGGGTTATATCGGAATCTTTTGTATTGGTTATTTTGTTTTGCATAATTTGGTGTCTTTTTTAGATCTTCATATTTTTGAGGATGAATTTTCTTAAAGGATTTCCCGTATCTTAAAAAGCTGGAGACAGTTGAAACTCCAGTTTTATAACGTTTGGATATTTCTATATGAGCTTGATGCTTAGACTTTTTGAGTTCTTCGACGAAATATTTTTCGATCTGCTTCCATTCATCAAGTACGGATGGTTTATCCGCAGGCGTGATCCTTCTTGTGTGTTGAGGCAAATTTTCAAGATCCATTTTGTATTGGGAAATGAATATTTGCAAATTTTAAAGTTTAAAAACTTTTTGTTTTGTAATCCCTCTGTAAGAGTGAATTTATGAAACTGGTAATCGGAAAATGAGTAAACCAAAATTAAAAGAATCCATAGAGCATAGGCAAGACGTATTTCAACCCTTGCTTGAAGTGTGCACTTCTGCGGATTTCAAACGCTTAACGGTTCAGGATATCGTTGAACTTCTTTCCGATCCCCGATTACAAGATCTGCTTAAATTGATTAAGGTGCTTACTCCACTACTTTCCTCGTCGGCTTTTAAAGTAAATGTTGAACAAAACAATAAAGAAATGAGCAAAGAGGATTTTATTCGTAATAACGCTATTACAGATCACCAAATTAAAGCCGTGACTGAATTGATAAAAGGAACTCCTCTTAACGGATTCAGTCATTCCATTGGCATTTCTGAAAGTGCCGCCAATAAATTAATTAGAAAACTTTGGACAAAGCTTGGATTAAAGAATCACCGCCAACTCATCTATATCTTTGGAAAGCTGGATTTACTTGAATGGGAATTTGAGTGCTTAAAAAAAGACGAGAAGGATAAATAATGCCAGATGTGGCCTTTACTAGCCAAATTTGGCCAGATAAATAACATTTCTGGCAATTGCCGTCAAAGAGTGGAATATATAGAATTAATAGAAGCAATCCAAAGCAAGTTTTTTCGTTTTGTAAATCTTTTTCTATACGGGAGGTTTATTATGAGTTCCAACATTAATATTGAGGATATTTTTGATTTTCTTGAATGTGGTGGGCACCAAGTTTTAAATAAAGAAGACGTGAGAAATCACTCGGGGAATAAGCGTAAAAAAATAATCTCTCAATCTAATTTCTTCGGTTTATCTGTAGTTATTCATCACGAAGTATTGGATTACGGGGTGTCTTCATCTGCGAAATTGATTGATGTGGCTGATGAGAAAGTTGAAGAGTTTGAAGAAATTACCAAGAAATATAATTCTTATGGGCATTTTAGACTTGAAGTACACAAGGGAAAACATTCCCAATCAAATAACTTGTCTCTCCACCACATATTTAAAAACTTAAAATTAGGCTTTTTCGTTTCTGAATTAGATATGCTTGAAACGGATTTTCTGGAAATAAAAAAAAATATCTCGAATAGTTGTATTGAAAATTTAAAAAATTGGTCAACTGAATATGAACACGGATGTTATTAATACTTCATATCACTATTGCAATTTTTGAATCAAGTATTATATTAAGAGTCTATCCAACATTAATTATCCTTTTACTTTTCTCAAAGCAACTTCTTTTATCCAATTTCTGTAGCGCATATACCTCTGCTGATTTTTAAGTAATCGGCACTTCTGTTCTATCTTTTGTGCTTTGGACTTTTTAAAGCTCCAAACGCCTCTCTATTTTATTCCTACATAAATTTCTATTCCGTTTTTGAGTCTATTCGTTGCCCAACACGAGGACTTTTGGACACGTTTGTCTTTAACCATCCACTTTAGGAATAGGAGCTAATCTCATGAGTAACCAAAACAATAATTCTAGAAAAAAATCAATAGATCCACTTGATGTGACTTACACCTTCGCAAGAGAACAAATGAAAATCGCTTCAAGGTTTCCAAATCTTCCACCGCAGATCAAAGATCTTCACCAGCAGTTGATTAAGAATTCTTGGGACGAATTTGACAAGTTAAAGCAGGATTTGCCGCAACAAACTGAGATTTCTTCACTTTAACTTTTTTATTTTGAAAGGTTGTTATGCCTTACATCACTACATGGCGACAAAGGTTAATTCGTAGGTTAACGAGAGACCGTTTTCTTTGGAAAGATGTGTCTAACAGGCACCGCAACATTAACGAAGAACATTATTTTGATAATAGGCCTCTCATTAAGAAAAAAAAGGAAGCTTATTTTCCTATTCCTGGCATTAACAAACAGTATGACGGTGATAGGGGTGCAGAGTATTTCTCTAGCCAACCTGATTATCAAAATCCAGAGCGGTTTAAAGAAAACAGGTCAAATCCCTTTTCTGACCAAAAGCGTAGCTGGATTAAGTTTCAAAATCCTTTAGCTGATGACAATGCCAGTAGCTTTGGCTTTAAGCACTCCCAGGAACCTGTCCCGTTTGAGGAGCTATTTCCTGATTTTGAAACACAAAGGCAAGAGCTTGAGTGTAACCCTTTCTTCGATAAACTTTTTGGTCGGGAAGCCCAAACCAAAGAACCCATTTACGATGCTAATTCTAAATTAGATCTTTTTGAAAAAGGATGGGAACAGCTCTATAGCCAAGATACCAACCTTAGTGAAGAAGCCAAAGAGGAGGAAGAATATTACGCAGAACAAGAACAGATTTTGAATCTGAAAAATATAGATGATGCGATTTTAAAGTTTCAAGAAAAAGACCGATTGGGTTCTGACTCCTTAAATTCTTCTGATGCTGACTTCGAAGAAATTAATGATGATGGATTTGACCAACCGCTTCCTGATGCATTTGCTGAGACAGAAGGTTTAAAAGATGAAGCTCTTGAAAAAATCCATGACCTTTTTCTTCAAAAGCCACCAGGGATTAAAGAAGAAACTGATGAGTTCTTAACCCTTTCATCAAAAACTGATCCATCTGATTCAGATCTTTTTGTTGATCCTCCAAAAGAACTTTCTTTTAAGTGGAATAAAAAAGCAATGAGTCGAGAACACTATGAGATCTATCTAAATGGTGAAAAAGAAACAGACGACTTTGGAAATGGTTTCTTTGAAGATAGCCTAAAAGGAAATCTTTATGATACAGAACCTCCACTTAATCCCAACTACATCGTTCCCGATGTTAGTGAAGTAACTAATGAAGCTATTCCTGACTTTGAAATTGATCCTGCCTTACTTAATGAGTTCCCACCTGGTTTCATTGAAGGTATTGCTGCAAGTGACGGAACTGGCCAATATGAAATTCACGACCCTTCTTTAAGTGTTGATAGTTCACTGCCAGACATTTTCAGCGAAATTAGAGGAAACGGTTCTCCTGCACTTGAAGGGTTTGATCCTCTTGATTCATTTCGAGAAGTTCTTAGTCAAATTAGAGGAACGTCACCTTTTAGTGGAGGTGGGCAAGAGATTGATGCTGATGCTGTTCCTATTGAGGACCATAATCCTATTAACGAAATTCAGACTGCAATTAATCAACAGAAATTTGATTTCAATGGGCTTCCAAACCCTGATGAAATTAAAGCAGAAATTAATGATGCATTTCAAAACCTAGGCCATCCAGACACTGGTTTTTTAGAACCTGGAAATGGAGAGGTTATTGACACATTTCTTAGTGCTGACACGTTTACCAACCCGCTTAATGACCAAAGCATGGACAACCCGTTTGGGGAATTTAATCCAAATATGCCACTTGATCAGCAAGTGGATCAGACTTTTGATGCGCAAGCTTCAATGGATCAACAAATGAATCCTGCAATGGATCAAAACCTGGAACAAATGCTTAATGATCCAAACGCAGATCCAATATTACTTCAACAAGCATTACAGAAACTTGGCATTAACCCAGCTAATCCGTTAATGGGAAATTACGGGCCAATCGATCCATTTCAAATTCAACAGCTTTTAATGATGAACCCTTTATTACCAATGAATCATTTTAACCAAATGGGACCAATGGACCCCATGATGGGGCCAGGCATGGGACCACCAGGACCAGGGCCTGCATAAGGAGAAAATTTATGATCGATTTAAACAAAATTTTAAATGGATTGTTTAACGGCGGCATTGTTGAACGAAAAGTTAACAAAGTTATTTTACAAAAAGGAACTCCTAATGGTGAGGCTTTTATCACGGTTAGGGAATCCGTGATGGGCAACACGGCTGAAATATCGACAACACAAACCCTTCAAAAGTTGGACTGTGGACATTTTGCACGTAGCCCTCAAGAGCTTGGAGGGGTGTCAATGATATCGGGCAATAAGACTGCATGTGTTCGCTGTGGTGCGTTTTGTTTTCGCTGCAACCGATATGCCCTTAGATCGGAACTGACCTTCTTAGAGGATAAAAAGCCTTACTGTTCTTCATGCAAAACTTCAATAGGCATCGAATCTTTTTTCTCATCAGTTCATGAAGGAATGAAGAAGGACATTTTTAAATGAGATACAAACCCCTTAATGCCTCCATTCAAGAAGTGGTGGATCTTGCCAAAAAAATTAGAAGAGAAAATGATCCTGACTTTATCAGAACTGTGGTTGGTGCGGTTATCAGTCAGGATGGCGAATTGCTTCACATGCTTAAGCAGAAATATCAAATTCCTGCACTTTTAGAGCAGATTAATCCCATGCCTTTTGGTGCGCCTTTAGAACATGAATTTCTTAATGGTGGCAATCCAGATGAATTTTTCTCTCTAGGAACAGTTATTGGAAATGGAGAACGGTTTTTGTTTAACGTGAACTGGCTTTCACAAAACATTGTAAAAGTCGGTGCTCCTGGCTTTGGGAAAACAAATGCCCTATTTGTATTTATTGGAGAAATCCAAAAAAAGGGAGTTAAGTGCTGGATATTCGACAAAGAGAAGCAGGATTATCGGCACTATGCCTTAAAGCATAAAAAAGAAAACATGCTAGTTTTTAGGCTCAGTAAGGAATTCCGACATAATCCTCTTTGGGTTCCACCTGGAGTTTCCCCAATCCACGGCATCAGCAATTTTGTCGAGACATTCTGTAAAACCAATTCGCTTCTTGATGGTTCTGAATCACTTCTGCTTGATGTTTGTGAAGAATTATTTAGGGAACGTGGGATCTTTGATGGTTCAAAGAACTACCCTACGCTTTTTGATCTAGAACACAAATACGAAGAGTTTCAGGCAAAGCCCTATAGCAGAAAAGCAGGTTTTGTGGACAGTACCCTAAACAGGCTTAGGGCATACCTTAAAACTAATCCAGAGCTGTATAACTGCCAAATTGGTTTTCCACTTCACGAATTACAAGACCACAGCGTTGTATTTGAACTTGCCAGTTTTGGCGAAAAGCAAAGCCGTTTTCTCATCAACAGCATACTTCAATGGATATTTCTTTATCGCATAGCCAAAAACCATCGTGGCTACGGTGTTGATCTGGTTTCAATCGTTGATGAGGCTTTATGGGCTTTTGTTGCACAGGATAATCCCAACATATCTTTTGCACCCATTGACACGCTTTTGCGGCAAGGCAGGGAATTTAAGATGGGCATTATTGCAGCATCGCAAGGAGTAAAGCAGCTTGATAAGACGCTTTTTACCAATAGTTTTTTGAAAGTAGTTTTTCATTTAGGTGAGGGAACTGACAAAAAAGCTATATCCGAATCCCTAAGCTTAAACTATCACCAGCAGGAATACATCAATAAATTACAACCAGGAATGGCCATTTGCCGTTTTCCAGGCATTTCAGAGCCTTTTCTAGTGCAGTTTGACGAATTTACTTTATAGGTAACGACATGAACCTCTACGGCATTATAGGCTTGATCCTTTTAATTTTGATCTGCGGTGAATATTTTCACTTAGTGGAGCCTGTCCAGCGTATCGCAAATGGTATTTCTAATTTATTCGCATTCCAAAGTCAAAGGAACACTTCACCCATTTTAAACTTTGGTTACGTCATGATGATTTATATTTCTATTGTGGGCATTATAAGAATGATAATTCGAAACTCCAAGGGTGATGGCAGTGAATAACCAAGCCAAATTCCAAAAGAATGTCACTGATGACATGGTAGAGGAGTACATGGCTCCCTACATTGAGTATTTCATGTCAAAGGTGATGGTTGGGCAAAAGCCTTGCAATAAAACTCCCAGCAAGAAAAAACAAAATGAATTAAACAAAGACGAGTTAGCTTATCTCCAATCCATTTGTACTCAACCCTACCTTAATAATGGGAATAGAAAAGATTTCTTTGGCCATTCAAGTACTAAGAACAACAATATCAAAAACAGCCTCCTTGATAAAAAACTCATTGGCCAATTTGTTCTTCCAAGCAAGCCTAGGAACAGCCAATTTTTGGCACTTACCAAAAAAGGATTTCTGGCATTAGGTTTAGCAAAGGAAATTCCTGCTGGATTGGAATATAACGCAAGTCCTGAACATTTCTTTTGGCAAAGAGGTATTACTGCTTATTACCAAAGAGCAGGCATTAAAGCTGAAATTGAAAAGATGGTAAAAGGCACAAGAGTTGATGTTGCGCTGATAGGAAAAAATGGGGAAATGATTGCCATTGAGGTTGAGCTTTCCGCAGAAAATTGCTGTTCAAATGTTCGAAAAGATATAGACGCTGGTTTTGTTCAAATCATAGAAGCAGCAAAAGACAACACCGTCAAAAAAAGCATTGAAAAAAAACTGGCAAAGAATTTCAAACAAGATGAATTGCAAAAGGTAAAAGTTATGCTCTTGACTGAATTTCCCTTTGTAAAAGCAATTATTGATCACAATAAAGCATAAGCGACATTACAACGCTTTTAAGCAAACCTTTCTTCTTTAGGTCTAACTATGGTTACTGACGAAACAGTTTACATACTGGAAAACAGAATTCGTGGCGACATTGACGCTATAGGTGTACCCATGCTTGATAGTCAGCCAAACTTTTTAGTTGGTCTGTATTTAGGTTGGCATGTTGTGGATGACCAAGAAGCTTTTCTTCAAGAAATATTAACTAGTTTTGGTGATGCACGGTTTTTTACACCAGACAAAAAGCTCTATCCAGGGCTGGTCTGCAAAATGAGTATTGAGACAAACCAATTAACTAGGTTGCAAAAGAACGTACCTGATGATTTTCATAGGATACGTGCCGAACTGCTTGAAATTCGTGTGAGCAACCCAAAACCGTTTCTAAATCTTACTTACGATACAGACAAGTGTTTGTGGACGTACAGGCCTATTACTCAGTTTTCAATGAACTCTAATTGTAGTTTGGTTTCAAATTAAGAGGGATAAAAATGGCAGCACTCTATAACTTAAACGATGTTAAGAAAGGTTATTTGTGGCTTGGGCACGAACAATATACAGAGCTTAATGCGTTTCATAAAGATTTTAAGCAAGGTAACGAGAATTTCAAATGGAATAAAGAGCATGGGACTTTTACCAAGGTGGATTTTGCCAGAAACTATGCAGACGTTGAACGATTTGTAAAAAAATATTTTAAAGATCACCAACTGGTCATGGGGGAAAATCCTCGACCACAAAAATTTACTAATGAACGTGGTTTTCCTCGCTCAGCTAAAGAGAGTGAAATTGAATTTTCCACCAACATGCTCTTTGATATAGACGTTGTTGAAAAGAAGCATGTTCAGGAAAAATTAGCTGACCTGGAAATGAACCTCATACAATTTAAGGAATACTTCAATGACTTAGGACTGCTTAGCCCCATTACAGCTTGCACGGGACAAGGTTATCACCTTTTATTTCCTTTTCCAGCAATCCGAGTTAGCGAATATAAAGATATTGCTCATCGGATAAAAGCTTTTCAGCAACAGTTTAGAAATGAATTTTCAAAAACGCTTAATGAAAATGGGGTAAGGCTAGACAGCACCTATGATTTAGTGCGAAAAATTCGCATTTATGGGACTGCAAAACCAAAAGTTGGTTACATTGCTGACTTTTTTGGTGAGAAAAGAATAGAAGATCCCAATGCAAGGGAATACTTGCTTAACATTGATTTGCCAAAGGCTGAAAGTGCTCCCCTTGATGAAATTGTTAAACGAGAATTGCCACTTCCTTTTGTCAGTTTAATGGAACGTGATGCTCGGCTTCGAGGTTATTGGCTTGGAACTGGAAAATCAGATAATCAGAGCACTTCCGCTTCGAGGTGCGACTTCAGTCTCGTGCGCTATTGTCTTCAACTCGGCATAGATAGCGTTTCGGATTTAACCACGATTTTAAAATTACGTCCTGATGGTGTTGCTGGTGGTAGTGGAGGTGGAAAAAATTATGTTCAAAATACGATTGGTAACGCTATTAAGAGTCTTTGAATAGGAGAAAAGGCAGTGAAAAAGAAAAATTATGCAGCCATTTTTGAAGATATTTTTATTCACAATGTTGAAGAACATATATGCGAATTAGAATGCCTTGCCTTTGCAGCTTGTTCCCTAAATAGAAAAGAGGCAATGGAAAATTTAAGAATCTTTGAGGAAGTAATACAGATGGTCAGAGATTTTCCTGCCATTTACGATGAGAAGGATCATTATGAAATGAATGTCTTAGGTCATGTGCAGAATGAAATGAACCTGTTTAGCCATGTGGAAAAATTCTTAAATTATCAAAAACAATGTACTGGGCTTCCTTCTAACGATATTGGTGAAATTTGCAAGAAGATTAAAAACAATGAAGCAATATGTCCTTCTTCATTAGCGATTACCATTTTGCATAATCTGATTTGGATAAGGCTTGGGTATGGTCCCTTTTTGGTTTTACAAGCTTTTAATAGTTTCCAACCTTATTACATTACTACATCTAATTATGAAAGCTCTTTACCTTTGGATAATGCTGACAAGGAAGTAAAACCTCCTCCTATAGATCCACATAAATTTACTTTTAGTCTATATGACAAACCAGCCTTTATATCAACAATAGAGGCAATTGCACTCCTTGCATTGAAAATTGCTCAGGAGCCTTCGACTAAAAGGTTGCAATGGGAATTTCTTTGTTCATTCTCCAGAGAAATAAGTAAGGAATACCATCTTCAAGCTTTTAGTCAATTGAATAATGGCTTTAATGAGAGGTCCAGTAATCTGGCAAGGGTGAATGTAACCTCTATCAGACTTTAGGAAGTATAACCAAGAGTTTAATAGGAGAAAAGGCAGTGAAAACATTAGGTAAAGATTACTCTTCTATTCTTGATGATATTTATGCTTTCAAACTTGTAGAACACATGAATGAATGGGATTGCCTTGCCATTGCAGCTTGTTCCGTAGATAAAAGAGAAGCAATGGGAAAAATGGACTTCTTTGAGAAAGTGATAGAAATGGTTAAAGGGTTTCCAGCGAATTGCGATGAGAAGGATTATTATGAAATGAGCGTCTTAGGTGACGCTCAAATTGATATGTATGGTTTTGATCATGTAGAAAAATTCTTAAATTACCAAACACAATTAGTAGAGCCACCTTCAAATGATATTGGTGCGATTTGTAAGAATATTATTCAAGGTAATGGAATTAGTGCTTCTTCCTTAGCAATCACCATACTGCATAACTTAATTTGGACCAAGTTTGAATATAGCCCTTTTTTTGTTTCTCAAAATATAGATGGCTTTGAGCCGCATTTTATTTTTTCTGATTGGGATGAATCCTTGCCTCTAAATAACGCTGATAAATTAGGAAAACCTCTTCCCTTAGGTCCTTATAAAGTTATTCTTTATTCATATGGCATGCTTTCTTTTATTTCAACCGTTGAAGCTATCTCACTTCTTGCTTTGAAAATCGCTAGGGGACCCTCAACAAAAAGATTGCAATGGGAATTTCTTTGCGCATTCTCAAAAGAAGTAAATAAGACATACCAACTTCATGCTTTAAGTAATGTGTACCCTTTTTATGAAATGGAGTAAGCAAGCACACGCATGATTATTCCAAGACTCCTTAGAGCAAAAGACGCTTACGAATATGTAGGCATGTCACGACAGACTTTTTATAAAAAAGTGAAGCCCTATGTTACTGAAATTAAAAATAGTTTTAAACATATTCTGTATGACCGACTTGAACTTGATGCCTGGGTGGAGCATTATAAGACCAGCAATGGGCGGTCCCCTGAACGGAAAGGAGTTTTAGTATGTCAGGAGGACGCTACGGGCTTAAACTGGTCCAAAGACCAGGGTCGCCCAACTGGTATATACACGGAACAGCCTTTGGAAAGGAGGTACGAAAAAGCGCTAGAACTGGCGAAAGAAAAGTTGCAGAAACCATCCTAGCAAATACATACGAGGAGTTAAGGCACGAATATCAATTTGGCAAAAATACACGTAGGAAATGGGAAGAAGGAGTCATTAAGTTTCTGGAATACACCAATAAATCCAGCTTAAAAGATGACCTTTGGCACCTTGACCTTTTAGAGCCTTTTTTAAAAGGTGAGTTTATTGATGAAATTGACGATGACAAGCTAAAACCTTTTATCAATTTTCGTCAAAAGCAAGGCGTTAAAGCAAGAACCATCAACATGAGCTTGCAGGTAGTGAGACGTATCTTAAACTTATCTGCTCGAAAATGGAGATGGCTCAAAGTCATGCCTTTACTTGATTTTTTGCCAGAGACTGACAAAAAAGATCCTTACCCCTTATCCTGGGATGAACAGATTAAGTTGTTCAATAAATTGCCAGAATATTTGCATAGGATGTGTTTGTTTAAAGTCAACACTGGCACTCGTGATCGAGAAGTGTGCAGGCTTGAATGGAAATGGCTGGTGAAACGAGATGACATTTGGTTTTTTGAAATTCCTAAAGAAAATGTCAAAAATCGACTAGCAAGAATTGTCATCTTGAATGACATAGCCAAATCTGTTGTTCAACAATGCATGGGAAACGGTTCTCCTTATGTTTTTGTCAATAAGGGAAATCCTGTTCACCGCATGGGTAAAAAAGCTTATAGAAAAGCAAGAAAAGAAGCTGGATTGCCTCATGTGCGTATCCATGATCTCAAGCATACCTATGGAGCACGGTTGAGAGCTGCTGGTGTACCTGAAGAGGATAGAAAGTTTTTGCTAGGTCACAAGTCAGATATGAGTATGACTACACATTATTCTGCCCCTGAATTGCAACAAATGCTGGAATATAGCAATCGGGTATGTGTACAGGATAATACCCTGGTCTTACTTAAAAGAAAGAATAGCCTCATTGTGGAGGAAACATCAGTTGCTAGCACAAAATCCGCACAAAGCTACAAGAAAAACCATTGATTTTTTTCGTTAAAAACGTTTAAATGGTCGTCTTGCCAAAAGCTTAGGCCGACGTAGCTCAGGGGTAGAGCAACTGATTCGTAATCAGTAGGTCGGCGGTTCAATTCCGCCCGTCGGCTCCAGTAAAATCAATAGGTTACAAAACCTCCAAAAACCTTCAATTTCACCAAAATGACTTATTTGTGACTCAAGGTTACCTTTTTTAGCCATTGAGCATACCTACCGCATCTTTTAAATTGTCCAGATTAAGATGCGCATATCTCTGAGTTGTGGTTATGTCTTTATGTCCTGCCAATTCTTTAACCACGTAGAGATTCACACCCGACTGAACAAGTTGGGAACAAAAGTCATGCCTTAAATCATGAAAACGGAAATCTTTAAGCTTTGCTCTAACACAAGCTTTTTTAAAACCTCTGGAAACTCCCCAACAAGAATAAGAACCACCCGTTGAGGAATGACAAAAAACAAAAGAAGATCTCTTAAAGCTTTTATTTCTCTTATTGCTCTTTGCCTTCATTTTCTTTTCCCACAAGGTTTGAAGCACATCAAAAGCCACATCGTTTAAGGGAAGACAAATAGGTTCTCCATTCTTCATTTGTTCGCCCTCTAAAAAAATGAGTCTTTGACTAAGCTTCACTCTGCTCCATTTCAGATTTACCAAATTGGCCTGTCGAAGTCCTGTGTTTTTGGCCAAAAGCACAATCGGTCTTAGCCAATCAGGAAGGAACTTAAAAATTTTTGAGAATTCTTCCTCAGAAAAATACTTAGTCCTTTTAGGTTCCTTTTCTCGCTTAATGCGAGACACAGGATTATCTTTGCACCAATCCCAGATTTTAATAGCACGATTAAACATAGCTGAGAGAAAAGATAATTCTCTGTTCACCGTACAAGGCCCGACATTCTCCCTTCTTTTTAAAACATATTTTGAGATAGCATCCGTTGAAATATCTTTGAGGAGCATTTTTCTAAAGATCCTACTAAGATTTTTCGCATACGTTTTGTCATCTCGTTGAGTAGCGCTTTTTTTACTGGGAGTAACTTCTTCCAAATACCGCTCAAGAGCTTCTTCCAAAGTTCTATCTTCTCTTTTTGAGGGAGGTACATATAATCCATTAGCAATCTGATTACGGACCTCATCAAAAATTTTTTGAGCAGTTTTTTTGTTAGTTGCTCCAGTGCACTGCCTCGTCCTCTTTTTTTGATGGGTGTACGTGAAATACCACACCTTGCTTCCCTTGGGTTTGTAAAGCCCCATTCAAAACCTCCTTTTTGGAAGCCTGAATTTGAGTGCGGTTTTCCTTTTTTGCACCAGAAATTGTATCAAATGACCCCCTTTTCCTCAAAGATCTTAATTCTTTGAATGACAATGCTGTTTTCTAGCTTCTTACGATTTTCAAGCCAGGAGTCAACTTCAGACTTCTTAAAGCGAAGTGTCCCCTCTAACTGGTAATAAGGAAGAACCTGTCTAGAAACCCAAGCATAGATGGTCTTTTCTTTGATGTTGATATATTCAGAAAGCTCTTTTACAGTGAAAAAATCAGATTGAGTCATAACGTTATATATGCTTAATGGCATTAGCCAAAGTGAGTTTTACGTATTGGTCGCCTTTTCCGTGTTGGACAGCTCCATTAGGACGATGGATTAAAATTTGTTTTAGTTGATCCAAATCAGAAAAACCTAATTTCAATAAATATTGCGTGAGACTAAAATCGTATCCTGATCGAGTAGAGTCTCCGTTGTTCTTGCCTTCTCCCATCCAAAGGTTTTTTAAGTTTTGATCGCGTTCTAATAAAGAGACAAAAAGCTTGGGAAGTTCTCCAGTAATTTTTTCGTCTAATGAAGTTTCTTTGATTTCTGGTAATTTCATATTTAGTAAATAGTCTCTTAAACCGGAATCTTCTATTCTCTCTCCTCCGAAAAAACAAGAGACAGCTTTATTAACAGAAGGCTTAGCTGTTCCATATATCTTGATTTTCTGAGAAAGAGAATAAGTTGAATCGACTATGGCTCCCACTCCATCTAAAACGTCATTAAACTCATTTTTAAAATTTTCTTGAAAAGCTTTAATACGCATTTTGATATCAGGATGTTCTTTTACGTTTATGTTATTTGTCGCAAACAGTAAGTGATAACCCTGTCCCGTAAAAGCACGAACAGGTTTTTCTTTAAGTCCGTTATCAAAGAAATATTCGTCAAACTGCATAAAGTTAATTTCCAGTTCTGCCAGTTTTTCTTCTAAGTACTTTTTCTCTTTAAAGTCGAAATCAAAAAGTACGTTTTTTACTAGTTCAATTTCTGATTCTTTTGCCGACCTAGGAAAGTTTCGATTATTGACAAAAACTTGAGTTCTTGGATTTAGCCCGAAACAAAGAAGATGATCTTTGTAATTTTTCTTAACAAAGCGTTCAACTTGTTTTGCTGTTTTCGCATATTCAATTTTTGGAAACGCTCGATTCTTAAAGTTTGATTCATAATGTTGTTTCCCAGGTAAATAATCTTTATGAAAAGCGGAAAGCTCTGTGAAATGAGGAGCATGTCCCAACCAAGCAAATGAAGCCTTAACATCCTTTAAGTCATATTTCTCAATAATCATCCCCTCCTGAATTTCTACTCCTTATAAACAAGGGCTGGTTTATAAGGTTTGTAATGCAGTAATCCAATTTCATTGTTCCCGCTTTTCTTAAAACCCTAAAAACAAAGAAAACAAAAGAAACAATCAATAAAAACAATTACTTAAACCCCGAAAACAAACAATCAATAATTCAAATACAAATCAATAAAACTTAGACCTATTGCCCTGACAAAAAGGTCTAGCCCGAAGGTTTCCTTCGGGCGTACCGGAGAAGAAGCCCCAGCCTTATACTCCAAAGCCATACAACAATTCACTCAATGCAACCAACCTTCAACATCAACCTTAATACATTCATCACATCTCATCTGCCTCTTACAAATTCAATCCAGGAAACCACAAACCTCCAGCACGAAACGATCTACCCAAGTATTCATAACCAATGGTGAACTGTATAGTTCCCATAACAAACAACATCACAACCATAAACAAAAGCATCACGCCAAAAGTCTGTCTACCTTCTAAATTCTGAGAACAACAATATCCATAAACGCCAAGTACCCCGCCAATCAAAACAAACAAAGAACCCATTTCAATCCACTGCCTTGCTAAACCCGATAGCCGAAAATACGCTCCAAAAGGAACTCCAAAAATGACGCTAACGCTAATAAGAAATAAAACCAAAGCTAGAAAAAATAATAAAAAACCGCCAAACATCTGTCTCATATCCATGCCTCTATACAATCCAACCCCAATCAGCAATGGAGAAACAAAGAAAAAGATATAAGGCAAAGACACTAAAAATCCCTGACCAAACGGCAAAGCAAAAACATCAAAAAATAAAAAACTACACACCGCATATAAAACAAAAAAGCCAATACTAAACTTCATCCAACGAGAGAATAATTGGTTATAAAGTAAAACCGCAGAAACAAATAAATAACCAATCAACGTAAAAAGCTTAAAAGCTCCAAATAAAAATTCAAACATCGCTTACCTCCTTCAAAATCGTAGAAATGTTATGTAGCAAACAAAACGAAACCTTGCTTAACGTCAATTCTGAGTATTGAGCCTGTGCGCAAACAGTAGTTTTTGCCAAAACCTCATTGCTTACAAAACTCAAAATGACGCGGTCATAACCCAACCTAAAATTCTTCTCAATATGTTTTGCTTCCATTTCAGGTTTTGAGGTAACGCCTAATTCAACCGCAATACGAAGACCGAGATTGAGTAAACCTCCTATCTTTTTTAATCCAACATCAGGCGCTTCAGGCGTTCCGTTGTTGTTCTCCTCAATCGTCGCTTCAAACCCTAACGCTTCTGCTGCTTCTACTATGTTCTCCTGGCCTTTCTTATGGAAAGGTTTGCCTCTTCCGTTTCCAAGCTTGATATTGAACTTTTCAAACACATGAGGATTAGGAATGAGCAACTGAGCTTTTTTACCGCCCTTGCCAAAATTAGTATCTATCTGAGATATGAAGTTTTTGGTAATAAGTCTTTTTTTCATGCGAAACCCTGCGCTATTACTAAGGCCGCATGCTTTGTACACTGTTGATGAGGGTTCATCGTAATGATCGACCAGATATTGTAAAAAGGCAGTTTCTTCTGCGCTAAGAACCGTTGTAGGTTTAGCGGGTTCTGGTTTAACCGGATTGGCATTTAAAACGATTTCTGATTTTTTGACTTTAATAACGTCCTTATAAAGTTCCCTTAATACGGGTTCCATCAAACGATCTATTTCTTCTTGTGTTATGAATTTTTCATATTCCACATAAGGAATTTTGATGCGGATCAAATCTTTGCATTTAGTCGTCCGAACGATTGCTTCCCCTGGCTGAAGGGAATAATTTTCTAAAATTTGAGCGTTAGAAGCGCCTGATGAAAGTTGGAGTTTGTGAACGTCTTCTCCAGAGGAGTGCCGGAAAATGATGAGCGTTGCAATATTGGAAAAAAAGAACTGGGAGATTTCTGAGGGTATTTGATCTGAACAAATGAGGCCGATTCCCCATTCCCTGACCATACTAGTGAACTCTTTTAATATAAAACTGTCTTCATTTTGTTTGCCGAACGTGCCTTTGGCTTCGTCCCAAATGATAAGAAGGTTTAACTGGTTTCTTGGACCATGCGTTTGGAAGTAGAGAGCGTTATGCAACAAATTGCTTAAGATCAGAAAATTGCGCGAAAACGTTGTAAGGCCCGTTACGACAAAATTAATGACCTGTTTTTTCGCAAACAGCTTTGCGCAATCAAACCCTTTCTGACATTCAAGGACAGATCCAAGTTCAGTTAATAAACCTTCTAGTTTTTCAATGATACCGCCAATAGATTCTCGACCTCCCTGACCTTTTGTTTTTTCTTTTTGAAAGATGGGAGATTTGAGTAGCGTTAACCAGTCGCGCATCGTTGGCATGACCATAGTGTTCCAATCCCATGTTTCCCACCGATCATAAACGCCAAATTGTTTATATAACTCATCAAGGCTTATTCTAATTATTGCCCGGCCTCGTTCCTTAACTTCAAATAAGTCCGCACAAATACTCCCCAAAATATTGCGGTGGCCTTCAATAGTTACTCTTGGTGAAGAAGGACATAAGGGATTACTTCTAATTTTTGAATAATGAAAACTGATCATTCCTTCGCGGACTGTATGTTCTAAGTCTCCCTTGGGGTCGTAATGAATGACATAGAGGTTTTTCCTCTTAGCCTGTTTAATGATTTTTTTTATCAAGAAACTTTTACCGCCTCCACTTGAACCGGCAATGAGCATATGCCGATTTAATTCCTGGCGATCTAGACCAAACAGTTTATCTTCAATAGTTGGCGCAATTTCAAACTCGCCGTTTAAGTCAGTTAGACCTGAACGAAAATTGTTTGGCGTTATGAGATGATCTGCATATGGACTTTGCAGTTTTGTAATATATTTTTGAGCGGCTTTTTCATTATTCTTGATTAAAATACCTTTGAGTAGGCGTTTCCATTTGGGGTCGTCCGTTAATTTGAGTTCCCGTGCCATATGCAGGAGATGAGTGATGGAATTCCTTGCTTGGGTTGTCATCTGCGGTTGGCGGTTCTTGTTGGACGAGGTTTTCATTTTGTTCAGACGGTTCATGCTGCTGATCTCCGATAAATGGTTTTAATAAAAAAGATAGTCCGAAAGTAAACAAATTCAACAACACCAATTTTTGGCGGCATGTGGTGCAAATCAATTGAGCTCCAAAGGGCTTAGCGCAACAGGTACGTGAAACGAAAATCCCGCATCTTGGACAGGGATGCATGCACAGTGCGCACGTCTCTTTTTGACAAATAGTTTTGCTCCATATCCATTTCCTACCATTGCAATAACAACCAAACGGGGTTTCTTTAGTGATAGGGTGTCCGCAGTCAACGGGCTCTTGAGTGATGTACTCTTTGACAGTTTCTGGCATGTCCTTCCCATAACTGGTCGTCTCTTTCATGACATAATCGTTACGAGGTCCCTGAGGCGTGTGCCGGATATAAAGCGATTGGTCAACAGTTGACGTGTCATCCTCTTCTTCCTCATTGGTAATATCAATAATGTCGTTCATAACTTCTCCTTACATACCTTGTCCCGGAGGAATTGGCGGGTTCATAAAATCGGGATGAGGCGGTTCCATAGGTTCAGGTAATGGCGGGGGTTCCATAGGTAACGGCGGTTCTACCGGAGGATTCTGCCAAGGATCAAATGAATTCATGGTTGGACCGTTTACACGTTCTTCAAGGGTTAGACCTTGTAGACCATCAGGCTGTGGCGTTTCAACGTTTGAAAAAGAAGCGTCCAAAATTGCCATTCGTATTTCATGAGCGTTAGCGTCGCGTTGTTCTGGACTAAGTGCAAAAGGACCCAAGACAACATCATCTATCCCAAGGTGTTCTCCCACCGATACAAGTGGTTCATGCATTTCTTCAGATTCCTGTACAGACAAGGACTGGGCGTGTTCTCTTTGTTCAAAATCAGCCTGGCTTTCTTCTAAGATTAAGCGGTCTTCTTCTTGTCTTTCTAAGGCTTCCTGCATTAAAAGATCATGGAACGCTTCGTACTCTTCTTCGGTGTATTCAGTTTTAGGTTCGTGTTCTCTGTTTTCGTCGGAAGGAAAAGAAGACGGGAATACTATGGGTGGAGTGGCGCTATGAGGGATTGCAGAAGATTGTTCTTTTGGAACTTCGTAATGAGGCACATCTAAACCATCGTTTATGGTTTGATGTTGTTGACGCTCATAAGTCTGACTTACGCCAAGATGAGGAAGAGGAGTTCCAGAAGACGTTTGATCTGATGATCTTTTACCTTGATAAAAAGAAGTAGATTGATTCCATATATTTTTTGCAACGTTTCTCAACGGAGAAACGTAATTTTTTAGTTGTTGTCGTAAAGACAAAATAGTCATAACTGTTCCTTTCGTACAGAAAACAAGATTTTAGAAGAATGAAAGAAAAGCTACTGCCCCTTGCATAAGAGGCAGTCCTTTCTTTGTTTAACCATTTGTTTGGTATCTGGCATGATTCCGTTAAGAGTAATGTGTCGATAGTTCCAGTCACGAGACCTGCCACAGAGAAGGGTGTCAACGCAATAAACCATGAAGCCAGAAACAATTTGAAGCACGTCAATAATCCCGCCTTCACACGGATACCTTTTGTTGTTAAACGCATCAGGTTGAAGACACACAAAACAGGGTGTGTGTGGTTTGGATTCTTGTAACCATAAAGCTATTTCATTCCCGTCTCCACTGAGCGCACCAACTACAACAGGGATGCCATATTTCAATCCAATGTTTGCAGAGGCGACTCTGGCAATATCGTTGTCAACGCAAACGATAATGACGTCGTATTTACTAAAATCCATACCCTGTTCTTGAGTTTCCTGAAGGCGAAGCGGAATAGCGTTAATGGTGCTTGGGAACAAACCATGTGGTAATATGTTCTCTGCCAGGGTATAGACTTTCAATTTACCTATATCCCTTTTTGAAAAGAGTTGTCTAGAGCAGTTACGCAGATCAACTACATCAGAATCAAGGTTTGTAATAAACCGATATCCCTTACGAATGAGTCCAAGCAGTACATGACCACCAATACCTCCTGCGCCAATGAGAAGAATCCTTGTTTTTTGTGCTACTTCTATATCAAATCCGTCAATCTTTGACTGACTGTAGTTCAGCTCCTTCAGTTGATTTTTCTTCACAGGTTTTGTCTTGAACATTTTCTTCTTTAATGGGTTTATCGGTATTTGAAACATCAACGTTCTCCTTATTTAGAGGTAAGAGTCGAAACACTTTCATCATCGGTTCATCTTCAATGACTTCGAATCCTTTGCCGTGAATATCAAAATCAAAAGGTTTCCACGTGCTATAAGCACGGACATATCCATCTAAATTCACAATGATCCCAATCGAGTCGTCTTGGATTTGGACCAACCGTTCTTGATTATCCAGATCGACCCTGCTTGGACAGGTTGTTTCCTTGCCATGCATAATGTGACTATGCGCAGTTGCGGTTTGTTGATGTCCGTGAATTTCGTTTAAATCAATTAAGGTAAAGTGAGTCGAAAGAGGATCGGCTTTCACGTGATATGCGTTTTGGATTTCCAATTCCACAGGTATGGATTCAGAAATAATGCGAGTCCCTTCAGAAGTTATCGGTCCTGTCAGTAATCGAAGACGTTCTCTTCCTTTTGGATCGGAAATTAGATATTGCCAAAGTTCTCGAAGAAACAGAGTTGAAGTTACATACCGTAAGGGAGGTTTAGGTATCAGTTCATGATTAGTAAGCTTTTTGATGGTGTTTGATGATTGTGCAAGAGAAGTGCAGCACGCGATCAATTGTTTAATCACGGTTAACGCTTCCATTTGCCAGCCTTTGTGAAGAAGAGTCACTATAGCCGATAATTCTTGGAGTGATTTTTCTCTGGAAATTAATAAGGCTTGTGTAGTTTTATTCCCAGAAGATTTTTTGGAAGAATTGTTATTTTTTGATTCCATAGAACATTGATTCATCAGTAAAGCCTCCCTTTAGCAAAGGTGAATGATTCGGTGAGTATCTTTTCAACTTTTAAAACAATCCCACTTGGAGAGAAATCAGTGGGTTGGAAATCCAAGTGGATAAAAAACTTCCCTTGGCCTCGATCCATAAAGCAAGCTTGTTTGGGATGGTGTTTTAAGCGTTTAGGAGGATCAAAGATATAGGCTTCGAGAATATCTCCGCGCCGGATAATTTCTCCGTAGAAGTAATCAACTTGAGTCTGGTAGTAGCCGTAAAATAAATTTCCTCCTGAGGTTTTCCATCCTTGCTTTTGATGGTGAGGCGTATGATCAAAAGCTTGTTTCATGTGCTGAGACATATGAAGAATTTTTGCATTACTTTTTGACGCCATAAAACGACGAAAAGACCGTGAAAAAGTGACCAACGGTTTAGGTGGTGAAAGGTTTTTAACCACTGGCGTTTGATTTGAAAAAGAGTTGGGAGAGCCCGAAGGCTCTCCTTTTTTAATAAAAATATTCTTAACAGAACTTCCAGGCTTGCCTTTTATAAAATCAGTTATTGCACCCAAGCTCATCATGATCTCCTATATAAAAGAGGTTATGCCTACTTTTACCTGCGCTGATATGTACAAAACGTCTCCGTCTTCAATAGCAGGATAAAGAGGATCATTAAGATTAAATGTTTGTTGCGTATCTCCTTTGGAAAGAACGTAGTCATCTGTCAAATTGAGGGTTTGGAATAATTCTCGAACAGTAAGGCCCGGTATGGCTTCGCACATTTCTCCACGATTTCCATTGGCAAATTTAACTACAAACTGTTTTGTTCTAATTGGTGGCGGTTGTTGAGCAGGATTAGTCATATGATTCATGGTATGTCTCCTTCAAAAAGTTGAACAAATTGAGAGTGATTGTTTTTAAGAGTTAAAAACTAATTTCCTTTCATATGGATTTGTACTTCTTCACTTGCCTGACGAACCAACGTGCTATGGTTATTTTTTAGTTCTGGCGGTAAGTTTGGAAACTGTTTCCCAATACTTTCCAAACTCCTGTAATAGCTAAAAAGACTGTCCAACATATCCAACGTTTTTTTTCTGCTACTGTTTACTTTGGTAGTCATGTGATGATCCTTTCTAAAAAGAATTAAAGTTATGTATCGCGTTAACGCCTCTGTGTTTTTGGCGTTTGCAGTAGTGATTGTCGTAAATGTCTTGCGGTTTGTTCTTGAGTCTCAACAACTGGCATTGTGGTGGGTTGAGAAAGAAGAGGGTGTGCGGGTGGTGAAACAGGTAGACCATGTAAAGCTTGATTTGTGCGTTTGTGTTTATCCTTTAAAAATAGTAATTCCCTGTTCAATTCATTGAGTTCCTGTCTCTCTTGAGAATTGAGCTGGTAATAGGGATTATCAAGCTTGTGTTGCATGATGTCCCTTCGGCGGTGATAATCAAGCGATTGTTCAATGACTCCATGATCAGAAAAAAACTCATCGAATAGGTCATCTTCTAATTTTTTGCGTGAATTTCTTTTGAACATAGTTCTTTCCTTTATGTAAGAAATGGTCAAGCTTTCTAACGAAGTGCTTCCGTTTGGTTTTAGTGTTGGTCTTTATCCCTCCTTTCTTTGTGCCCGTGACAGCAACAACAAACGTATTTGAAAAAAATAAAATTCCTGAGATTAAAAATAAAAAAGCCGGACAACACAAAGTACAGGCCCCTGTATTGCCCGGCTTTCGCCTACTAATTCAGGTTGATCAGCCTGAATAAAAATAAATGTATAAAATTAACTATCTTTTAATGGTCTATATGGAGCTCTCCTAGTTCACTTTGATTCTTTTTTATCCAAAAAACTGTTAAACAGCTCCATTGATTTGTCTTTAATATTTTTCAAATGATTTTTGAAACAATACGTCCCGGCTAAAAGCTGAAGTACTAAATAAATTCCCTCCAATGGGAAGACCTTTAGAAACACTAATATTTGAATTATTGACACATTGACTTTTAAGAAGAGAGCCAAGAGATGCTTCCAATTCATGCCAATGAGTTTCAGTGAAGTATTCATTTTTTAAACCACTGAGTGGTAGGAAATAGGACAAAGCTTATATGGGAGAAGTCTTTTTCATTTAGAAAATGACTCCGAATGACAAGCACGATAAACGTAAACTTCTCCCTAGCTATTTTCCTGAATTGGATTTGGAAACTAAATGGAAAAGTCGGTACAAAGAATTGCAGGGTTTGGGATATAATCAGACCAATGCAATTTATGAAATATCCAAAGAAAGTAATGGCGTTAGCAGGACTGCCATTCGAAAGGTGCTGTTCACCAGAGACAAAGAAAAAGCAAAAAAAAGAGCTTCGGTTTATGAAGACATAAGAAAAACTAATCCTGATCTTAGAAAACGTGATAATACTAGACATGCCAAATACATGTCCGTAAGAAGGCACATCGGATCGATTATCATGGACATTTATAAAAGTAATACCTCTCAAGGAGAGGCTTTTACTCTGTTGGCTATAGGGGATAAAATTAAGGACTCCAAAGGTGTTTTTTTGAAGCCTAAAAGTCTTGAAACACTTTTGGTTCAATACGAACAGAAACACGGAAGACCTTTGTTGCAGGAGCATGGGCATTATCAACCACCTAAATACATTCCTTTTATTAATAAAGTTTAAATTACTCATGCCCATTTCTCTTTTCTTAAAGGTTGATATGATTTAGAAAGTAGAAGAAGAAAACATCTTGATTTTCCTAGAACTCAGTATGTTAAATATAGGTTCTACTAGCCATTGCCTAACTTATGGAAAAAAACATGAGGTGAGTTATTGTACGAGGGGTTGTATTTCTTATTGATATTCTGACTTGAAGAAATGGAAGTTCAAAAAAGTAATGAAGGAAAAAAATAAAATGACAAAGGATAATAGATTTATTTCATTTCCCCCTTTTAAATTAGATTTAAAAGAAGGTGCTTTGATAAAAGGGAAAAAAGTTTCTTCCTTGACTGGAACGCAATTTAAAGTTCTTAAGCATTTTCTGGAGAACAAGTCTGAACTATTGCTCAGAAGTGATTTGATCGATCAATTTTGGCGCAATTCTAATTCAGGAGATTGGTTATTAACTAAAACTGTTTCCGGATTGAGAAAAGAATTAGGAGAAAATGTTAAATCACCTGAAATTATCAAAACAGAACCCGGAAAAGGATACCGGTTTATCGGGAATATCAAGGATGGAATAATGGACAATAACTTACAAAACCAAGGGGTCACTCCGGGATTCGTTTCATCCCGAAGAGATATGGGGAAATATCTCAATAAGTATGAGGCGGTGCATTCAGTAAAAGAAATTGATTTGCTTGGTTGGACTTTTAATAGAGAGTTTTTTGAAGATCCAGCTTTTTATGAACCGTTGTATGACCGTCTGAAAAAAAAACAAGTCAAATTGAGAGTTATTTTACCTGCAAAGAGTTCAAAATATTTTGCAACGTTAAAGGAAGACAGGTTAAATGTTTCCAATCTAGGCAAAAAAGAGGCTGGTAAATTTGAAGCGCAGTATATGGATACAATCGAACGAATTCAAGAGGTAAGTCCAAAGGTTATCAGATTTCTCAATAAGGCGATGGTACATTACGGAACCATACGATTTGACGACCAGATGGTTTTAACCCTATTTGATTCATTTCATATTGGGAGTATGTGCCCAGCTATTGTTGTTGATCAAAAAAGCCACGATGAAGAAATTCGAGAATGTTTTAAAACTTGGAAAACCAATTTTGAAAAATATTGGAAAATCTCTCTAAAAACAAATAAATAATAATTAATTAAATCGTTTCTTTTCCCATTCTAACCATAGCCGTTTTCCCCCTTAAACTTCCCTTTTTTAAACCCCATCCCAAAAAACATAATATTTTTCGCAATGGACTTTATAAATTCCAACTTCCAATCTCTTATGAATGGAAAACAGTAAAACCCTCGCCACCCGCCTTAACCAGCTAGAACAAACCATCCTCAACCGATTACAACAAATAGAAGCGACACTACAAAACGGAAAAAACACCTTCACATTTTTTAACAACGCTCTCAACTGCCACACAGATATAACGCTTCAAGACCTTACCAAAAACGCGCCTGACAACCCCGTTAATATATGGCATGAAAAAATTAGAAATGACCCTGAGATTCGACATCCACATAGAAAAATAATGGAGACCCTTATTAACGAATACGATTACCTCAAAAAACAGTTCAAGCCCATACATTTTTCAAAAATCGTAAAAGAATCAAAAGTTGGAAAAAACAAAGCAGGGGAATATTTAGATTTACTCAGTAAAAAAGGTTTCATTCTTAAAGAGGAAACCGGTTACCGTACTTTTTATAAAATACGAGGATAAATTTTCCTTCATAGTTATCCCTGTCGATCAGTAAGGTTTATGTACCCCCCTTGTATAAGGTAGTAATTCGATGACGAGGTGAAAGCGATCCACATACTCAAACTTATAAACGACAAAAAAAAGCATGAGGTAGAAATCCAATCTATTCTTCAAATAAAAGAATTCAAGTCATTAAAAAGTGAGCTGGATGAATTATATATCTTCTCAAAGAACTGCATGCAAGGACCCAGTTCAGTGATTAAGACAGGGACAAAACATCAATGTGCCAAATATCTTCTTTTGCCAGCGAAATTAAGACATAAATTCAAAGCGCCAAAATATGATTTCTCTCATTTAGAAGTGGGTTTTCTTGAGGCACAGGATAGATTGTTTATTATTTATGAAGTGCCAGAAAAAGGATTTGGGAAAACAACTTAGGCTTCTTCTGAAATTATATCCATAATCTCAGGTTTTCTTTTTACAACCTTATTCATAAAAGAATTAATCTCATTCATTTGATCTTGTAAGTCCGTATATTGTTCTTTTAGAGCTTTTAATTCTTCATCCTTGGCCTTTTCTAATTCTGTAATTTTCTTTCTATCCAGTGGACGTTTACAGGTTTTACAAAATTTAATTCCAATGCCATTAATTGCTTTGCAAAAAAGGCAAGTTTTGCTGGATTCCTTTGCAAATGAGGAATCGATTTTAATCAATCCTTTTTTCTCCAGAGCGATCTTAAAGGAATCGTCGTGATTACTTAGATCATATGTTTTTAACTGCTTGTTACTTGTCCATCGTGCGGCATGTTGAATTTCAACATCATTGTCGCCCCTTAACCTTCTAAAGGTTACTCCAGAACGCTTTAGAGAATAGCAGGTCACCGGTTTTGAAATGCCAAGGACTTTCATCTTATCTCGAATATGTTTGTTGATAGTGGTATTTTTCAATTGCTTATATTTCCCGGTGTTACCTAGATTTATAAAAATAAAAGCATTGGGATCATGGCGTAAAGGATGTTGATTGAGCCATTCTGCAACATAAGGGAATGAATCAATAACTTCAAGAAAGCCCGTTCCTTCTTTCCCGTGCTGAGAAATCCAAATCCGGCCATAATTATCTGATAACTCGGCGTCTTTTATTCTGGTGTAAAGAATTTCCTGAGGACGACCAAGCGATTCATAAGAAAGAGTCAAAAAGGCTTGAAGGCGTTTGTCTTGGGCAAAAGATTGAACTAATTTTTCAAATTCATCAATGGTAATTTTATCTTCTCTTCGTTTTTCTTTGCTCTTGTCCATACGATTTGATAGATGTCTAACCGGATAAGGAACAAGGGTATCGTCAATTCTTCCTTTTTCATCTTTTTCTGGGAAAAGCTGTTTCCAAAGGTGTTTGAAGTCTAATATGAAATCTCTTTTAGATTTAGGACTTGGATTTACTTCGTGCATTGCTCCAACAATTTCATCAACATCATCACGGTCAATATCAAGCAAGTTTTTATTACTAATGAATGTAATAAACTTCAATTTCCCAAGAAGACGTAATCTCCTAACAAAACTGATATCTTTTGATGCAAACTTCTTTATGAGTTTTTCAAAATAAATGAGGTTGTCAGAATTTTTACAATAGTATTTAGTTTTTCCTTTTAATGATGAATTTGCTTGTTTTGGAGGAATTAAAATCTGATTTAAATCTGCCACTAAACGGTCATATTTCCCCTTATGATCGTAAATATCATTTTCAGCCATATCAGTACTAAACATGGTTTACTATATAAAACTTTCTGCCGGTTTCAACTGTTAGATAATAAGCGGGGACTGGGAGTAAGGGGTAACAATCGAAACCGCCGACGAGAAAAATGGTTTTTCATAGAATTTCTTAAACCATGTTTGGTGTAAAAATAAACTTCTATTTAATGTTTTCTAAAAAAATATTGTTTCAGTACAAAGCTTAAAAATGAGAATAAGATTTTCATTTTATGGACGATAAACAAGCCTCAAATCTTCAAATTGTAAATCCATATTGGTTTGAGGAAATTCAAAAAAAAATTAAAAGAAGAAAGAGACGATTAAAAGCTAAAGATCGAAATTAAGGGGTGAATTGAGACTCTTCTGAGGAGAAATTTTCTGAAATTTCTGTGGTATTACAATTTTTACTCTCTGTAGCAAATCTAAATATTGCTTGAACCATTGTCGTGATTCTTTTTGAAGTAGGGATATATCCTTAAAACATTGAGTTTGTTCTTGTCGTTTTTCTACCAATAATTGATTGAGTTGTTGTTCTAGCCTAGAACGGCGTGTTTCAAGAGAACGACTCCATCCCATTTCTCCATGCTGGTCTGCCATAAAAAAATAGGATTTAAGGATGCTGTATTGGTAGTAAATCCGGTAAGTGATTTGTGTAGATAGTTTTTCCCTTGTTGTGATTTCTTGCTGAATTTGTTTAAGGAGATTCGAAAATGTTCCTACTTTTTCAATGAGAATCGTTTCAAGCGAATCATCTGATTCATTTTTAGATGGTTGTTTGCTTTCGAAAAATGTTTTTGGTCTTTGCTCAAACGTTATTGAGGGATAGTGGGTAACGGGGCCGTAGTTTTCTGTATGTCTAGGGATTCATTTGTCTCACGCTCTTTTTTGCTCTGTTTTGATTTTAGAGGAATGTTTTGTATTTTCCCTATCAAACTATTATGAATATCGCGTACTTTTAAATACAAATCAGCGTTGTGGTTAATGGTAACAAAACGAATGTAATCAGACGTAAAACGAAACCCCATCATTTGAGCGTTCAATTTTACTTTTTTGAAATCATCAGACTCCAACCGAACCTGCAAACATTTGAGTTTTTTCATCTTTGAATCAAATCTTTCAAAGACAGTTTAGGATTTAAAATCTAATACCCAAAATAAACCAAGCATAGTTTAAGAAAGATAAAAAGAAAAGAGGGATTACTCCCCCTTTTCTTTAAAGCACAGATGCTCAAGGGCTTTATCAATGACCATTCTTAACCTAAACAAATCGTTTAGATCATACGAATTGGTATATTGATCCTTGCCTTCTTTGTTTTTGAAGTGCTTTTGAAGAACAACCGTTTGTTTGCTAAAAGCTCCATTAGATCCTTGAAGCTCATTGACAAACACGCTTGCTCCACAATTTCCTAGCCGTATGTTTTTTTCTGGTTGTGCCATAGTTATCACCTCCTTTTGTTTTTATAATTCGATTTATTAGCTTTGTAGCGCAGTTGTAAACATCCTGAGCAGGATTGGAAACAGGCAGGCGGGCAGCTCCAAGGTTCTTCACAGCCTTCAAGAACATATTCAAATTCTTCGGCAGTTAATTTTTTGTATGTGTTTATGTTTTTCATTTTTTATTTCCTCCAAATAGTTGATTTTGTTTTTTCATAGGCAGACCATTTGGCTGGTTGGAAATTCCAATTAAATTTTAGAAAGTTTTTGAGGAAAACCACAAAACTTTCGACCCGGCAGGTAACCCATGTCGGGGAAAAATTAATGAAATTCCCAACGACCCTATGATGAAAAAACAAAACCAACTGGAGGGAAATATTTAAAGAAGAAAAGTAATTCAAAAATAATAACTTGAAGAAAAATCCTTTGAATAGAAATCAAACTTTGAATTAGATTCAGCTAGTTACTTAAGGAATTATTGATAAACTGTGCGCTACAAATCTTAAAAATTAAAACGTCTCTCCCAGGGGGAGGGTGGGCTATCATATGGAATGGATAAAGGGAAAGGTTCCTTATATATAAGGAATAGAAAAAGGAAATTTCAAATATGAATTAGTCTATTTTCTCAGTATCAATAGGAATATACTTTTAGTACATTTGGGAAAAATTAAAGACGAAAGTCAAAACCAAAGAAGTTCCTATACTCTAAATATTTATTTTAAAATCAACATTGATCCAAATAAAAAATTGCACAAAAAAGATGAATGACAAAAAGTAAAAGAGACCGCAGGACTGATGAATTATTCCCATCATTGTTTGTCTTAACCTTTTATTGTTTTACAGTTCCTCAACCACCACCTTCAAAACTCGACGTACCTTCCCCAACTGTTTCTGATTCAAACCCCGTAAAGAAGCATTGATTTGAGCAAGCTCCTTTTCAAATTCTTGTGATTTCTTAGAGGACTCACCAAATTCAAAAAAACAACTCATCGGAGTTTTCAATATTCTTGCAATACGTTCCAACGTTTTTAAGGACGGGATAGTAACACCACGTTCCAGTCGAGAAATGGATTCCACACTCATATCTGCTTTTTCAGCTAGCTGAGCCTGAGTAAGCCCTAAAGCCAATCTGAACTCTGCTACTTTATGTCCTAACCGTTTTTCTATTCCAGGCATATTACCTCTCCTTTTATTCAAGGATAGGCATTTTTATGCTTGCGAAAAGGAACTAAAAAGACATATATTTAATATAATTAGACATATTACTTCTATACTATCCACTGACTAGAAGTAAAAACCAAAAGATTTAAATAGTCAAAAAACTAAAATATAGACAGGGGTGCGACATGACTATTAACAAGAAAGTTGCTGCTGTGGTGTCTACTATTGCTATAGCTACCACTCTAGGTCTTGCTAAAATGGCTAAAGCTGAACAATGGACTAATCCTAATGGGTTTCCTGCTCCTAATATTACAAAGGCTAAGACTTACGGGACACTTAAGAAAGATATTATTTCTGAAATTCCTGGGAAAGAAACGACGGTTACAGGTTATACAAACCCTGATGGCACTTTCTTTAATACTTTAGAGTATAAGGGGCATCTTTTTGGATTCTATGTTGATACTAATGGAAAAATGCCTTTAGAATATACTTTGCTAGACTTGGATGGGGATGGGAAATTTGAGTATAAATCTTCAAAAGAAGGAGAAAATCCAAGCCCACAATATATTATGAATATGGCGCAATTAGGAAAATATTAAAAAGCACCTCATCAATTTTATTTCTACATGAAAAAGAGGTTGCTTGTCGGCATAATAGTTCTATTGGTCTTACTCCCCATAGTAGCATCACAAACAGTAGACGAAGAAGGTGGTTTTGGACCTCCTGGCGGTTCCCCTCAATCCAACGACATAGATTACCAAAACCTCAACCAAGCAGAATTCCAACAATTATCAGGCAACCAATTGGACTTCTCAAAAGTAAAACAATTTAATAGAGAAAAAGATCTTACCTCTGATCAATTAGTTGTTAAAAAAGATAACACGTACAATTTAGACAAAGTTGATCCAAACAAACTTGATACAAAAGTTAGAGACGACACACTTAAAAAACTGGGCAGAGCAAAAAACGTTGAATCTGAAACAGGAAACCAACCCGCCCAAATCACCACCTTTGACAACGGCTGGTCAATTGATAATATTCTCCTTTTAACCGTTGATGGCATTCATATTGTTAACGGACAAGGCATCACCTATAGAGACAACAATCTCACTGTTGATCATGCAGAAACCTTGTATTTTCCAAATGGCGTCATTTTTAATGTTGATAACTTTTCTGGCATTCCTATTGAGTTTGATGTTGGTTCAGTAAATCAAGTTCAGGATGGATGCATTTCTCTTTATGGACTAGAAAATAGTCACTTGAAAAGTGACGATAAAAATCTTGAAATCAGCACTCAACAAAACGGTATCTTTTCTATACGAGATTGTGGCAAGGCAGAAACTCAGTTTGAAGCGTTTGGAAATAATAGCAGCATTACTATTTCTAAGGAACCTGGCAAACCTGCTCATTACGACATTACTAAAGGAACATTGTCTTGTGAAAATCTTGATCATAGTAAGGATATTCTCATAGGAAATACAACGGCATCAGTGGATATGGGTAAAAATTGCTTTTCTTGCCTAACCATCAATCCTGTCGGTTCCTATTGGAATCTTGCGCATCCAACCACATCATTTATCGTAAAAATCCCTAAAGAATCTGAAGAATATTCGTTATGTATTAGAAAAATAAAAGGTCAACCGGTAAGCAATTCTTTAGGACTTATTGACTTTGCTAACCATTCCATTTCTTTAGGAGGTATGGTTGAATATCATCGTTTATCTTTTGAACTATTAGCAGATGATTTTCGTCTCTTACCGCCTTTTGGATCGGTTTCTATCTACGAATCCTTTGATGAAAATAATAAAGCGCAGTTATCTCTTGATGATGATTTTATTTTTATTGAATCATTTCATCTTGAAAATGATCGTCCACAAACAAAAATATTGGCAACAACCCATTCTGGCTACCATACCATTACAGAAAGTTCTCTCAACTCCTATTCAAGATTTGGAAAATTAGAACATCAACCAGTTTCAGATATCCTCAGATCATATACTACCAAGAACATCCTGCCATCTATCTGGATCAACGGTTCTCTCACTCAGAGAAATAAAAAACTAAATACAACGGTAACAATCCATCCGCCAGTACCAGATACCCCAGTTAAATTGATCAACCTGCTACAGCACATTTATGAAAGAAATTATCTCATGACAACATGAAACCTAAAAAAGCCCAACTCACTATGTTTATCGTTATTGCGCTTGTTTTAGTTTTCTCAGCCACCTTCATGCTCTATATCAATTACCAGATAGGAAAAAATAATAAACTCGCTGATTTAATTGAAGAGTTTTCTATTCCCACAGAAATGATTCCGATTAAGACGTTTGTGGATGACTGTATTAAAATGATTTCAAAACAAGGTCTTTCACTTCTTGGCGCTCAAAACGGAATTGTAAAAAGAAATGGTTTGAACATAGGTGGGTTCCACGTTAACTATGCATACAACAAAACCATAGCTGTCCAAACGTTAATACAGTTGGAATCAGAACTGTCTTCTTATATGACTTCTCAACTTCTAAAATGTATTGACGATTTTGAAGTGTTTCAAGGTAAGGATATTGAGACCGGCGATATGAAGATTGACGTGAAAAGCAATATTGAAAATGTCGATTTTACTGTGGATTTCCCCATTACCCTTACCACTAACAATAATCAGCATTACCTCAAAACATTTATAGTTAGCCAGCCTATAAGATTAAAAAAGCTACATGAAGCAATGGCGATTATTTCTCAATTCTATTCAACACAATACCAGTACGAATTGTATAAGTATCTGGGAACGCTTGATATGAATGCGAGTGTGTATGGACTTGGAAATGATGTGGTGTTTACGTTTGAGGATAACAGGAACAAAGAAGAAGAGCCTTATGTGTATGCATTTGCTGTACAAATGGAGGGAAAAATCTCAAATATTTAAAAACTACTCAAGAACTTTGTTTTAAAAATTCACGATGATATTTTTTATAATCAATTTCTTTTGTTGCTTCAAACCCAAGTTCATCATAGTCATTGAAAAACTTATTGCAGACGGTTTTTGAAGAACCTGCTTTTTTATTCTTTTTTTTATTGGAAAATCCTTTGACATTGGACAACACCGTGTTCTGTTCTCTAATGAGGATTGAATCCGCCGCGTCAATTTCAATGAGTGAAGAAGTATGAGCAGAAATATTTGCGAATTTTACCTCCTTAATGCAAACAATATGAAATTCATCTAAAGCTAACACGCCTTGAGGCTTTTGGAATAATTCGGTAATATCAACCGCCGATTCAGTGAGATCGGTATTAGGCAATGTGGTATGAGGCTTATTCGCGCCACATGATGAAAGCATTAGGACCATAATCAGTCCAAAAGAGACTAATGCCAACTTTGAAAATTGTTGATATTTGAAGTTTGTCATTATTCCAATTCATTTGCTCTTTGTCGGTATTTAAATATTTCGGAATATCTTAACTCGTTTATCAAACCATTCCTCTGCAAGTTCCTGAACATGGGAAAGAAATTCTTGCTTTGCCAATACCATTTCATTTTTACTTTCTTTTGTCCTTCGGTCAGAAATCGTTAAAAACTCTGTAACGTCTGAAAAAGCTTGTTCAAAAATTAGGTCTTCCATAATGAATTCAAAATTATAAAACTATTTAAATTTTGTTATTTATGAAGGACAACTAAATTTCTCGAGTTTGTATATAATTGGCAATGACTTCTTTCTACATCATGCGATTAGATCCAAATTTTGATTGGAAAACCTATGCTTGGATAAAAAGAGGTTCAAGAAGGATAAAGGTTTTACAGTATATGGCAAACACCAAGACCCCCATTACCGCCACTCTACTGAAAAAAACTCAAGGTATTGATATCACTCAAGCGGCTTTTACGTTGAGTGAATTATGGAAAAAAAATCTGGTAAAATGCTTGAACTCAGGGGATCATCACGGAAAGTTATTTATTCTTTCAAGTAAAAGTAAGAAAATAGTAAATAAGATTACGCTTTAAGATTTCTAAGGCCAACATTTTTGCTCCGTAAAAAATATGCGAGAGTTTCCTGGTAAATATGAAAATAATATAAGCAATTAAAGAAAAAGCCTATTTTTGAGGAAGGCGGTATGACTCAAAGTATTGGAGAAATTAAACAAAAAATCATTCCCATTCTAAAACACCACAAGGTGAGTCGTGCTGGATTTTTTGGCTCTTGTGCACGTGACGAAATGAAGCCTAATAGTGATGTAGATATTCTAGTGGAAATAAAAGAAGATATCAGCTTGCTTGATTTTGTGGGTATCAAGCTGGAATTAGAAGAAACCATTGGCAGAAAGGTAGATTTAGTGGAATATACTACCATTAAGCCGCTTCTTCGAGAGAGTATTCTAAGCGGGGAACTTGCTATTCTATGAAAAGAAACATGAAGGCTATGTTCAATAGCATTACCAAGATAAAGTGGGTAAGTAAAGAAAAGCGTTTACAGATTTAGACCTTTGTAAGTGAAAGAGTCATGGTTTCTCGGTTAAGATAAGTTTGCTCAGAACTTAATTAACTTAAAGGAGAGAACCATGACTCA